>Ga0074197_1000120_pt1 | contig 125151 bp, 124 predicted proteins | sample EPASupsiteSAE305_FD_64526 | JGI IMG/M metagenome (GOLD analysis project Ga0074197, IMG submission 64526) | Bioremediated contaminated groundwater microbial communities from EPA Superfund site, New Mexico - SAE3-05 reassembly with SPADES | ecosystem: Environmental > Aquatic > Deep subsurface >... | reverse complement strand
TGTTACCGTTCGACTTGCATGTGTTAAGCACGCCGCCAGCGTTCACTCTGAGCCAGGATCAAACTCTCCATAATTGAATTGTTTAATCTTTGCCCAAGATTTAAAAATCATTGGCTTTGTTGCTATATAGTATTTCTACATATATAGACTTGTAAAGTATCTATTGCTATAGATACCCAATTGGGTATAAATAGAATAGACGGTTGTTGTTATATTAGTTATTTCTAAGTAAACTTATTACTGACTAATTAACTTTTTTCAAAGTTATATCGTCTATTTACTTGCTTAGTTTTCAATGATCTCAAACTCTCTTAAAACCTCTACTTGAGGCTTCTTCAGGTCCTAAACTTTAGGTCTCTGTGTTTGTGGATGGGAATTATAGACAAATGATTCTTAGGAGAGGCTTAAATTTTAGGGGGATTTGGAAAAAGATTTTTTCAACTAATGGTAGATGTAATTTCAACTACTTAATATACTAAATTTTCAAAGCAATTATATACATTATATGCAATTATAGTTCTGCGTTATTATTAGACATATGAAATGCCATATTTAGATTTTGTAGCTTAAATTTAAAGTTTGTTTTTTATTTCACAAATTCTAAAAATAAGTACAATTTTCTATGTATAGTCGGAAATATAATGAACCGCTCAAATAATTATATGGCAAGAGGCACTCTTATAAACCGTGTGATGATAAACCAAAGACCAAAAATTGTTGATAAGAAATCTAGAAAAAGTTCACTCTTATAAAAAATGTTCATTTAAAACTCCATATAAAGTGTTTTTCAGTGAAATTAGCAGAAAGTTAACTAGTTAATTTTAGGTGAAAATTACACTTGATATTAGAATTGGCGGGATTGGCGTTTTAAAGATTGAAGAGCAGAAAGAGAGACTTAGAAGATTATTTTCTTCTAAGTTCTTTGATACGAGCTTTTTTACCTGCAAGATCACGAAGATAAAATAGTTTAGCGCGACGAACACGACCACGACGAATCACTGTTATTTCGCTGATTGAGTCACTGTATATTGGGAATATTCTCTCAATACCTATACTGTTGGCGCCAATTTTACGAACTGTAATAGTTTGACCAGTACCTTGACCTCTTTTTGCAATACAAACACCCTCGTAATTTTGTACACGAGTTTTGTCACCTTCTGTAATTGTTACTGCCAAACGAACAGTATCACCAGCACGAAAATCCGGAATATTTTTTCCAGCTACTTGTGCTTTTTCAAAGTTTTCTATGTACTTATTTCTCATAAGATTTCCTTGTTCTATGCTTTAAAAGCTGCTCCGGTCTGAAGAATTTAGTCTTACATTCAGATAGAGCTAATTTTAGTGAGCGAATTTTACTATGATTTCCCTTTAAGTATTCTGATGGAACACAATTGTTTTCATAATTTTCCGGTTTAGAGAAAGATGGTGCTTCTAAAAGTTTAGTCTCAAAACTCTCTACGCTTAAAGAGTCACTATTTCCAAGAACCCCGTCTACATTTCTAGAAATAGCATCACAAATAACCAAAGAAGCCAACTCTCCCCCGGTTAAAATATAATCGCCGATACTAAAAACTTCATCTGCATATTTTTCGATAACTCTCTCATCAATTCCCTCATATCTTCCACTCACAAAAGCTATATGGGGTTTTTTTGCTAATCTTTTAGCATCGTTTTGTCTAAAAGGTTTCGCAACTGGAGTTAAAAAAATAATATGTACATCATTCTCTTTAATTTTTAATGCATTTAAAGCATCATACAACGGCTGTGGATTCATTACCATTCCGGCACCGCCCCCAACCGCAGTATCATCAACTTTATAATGTTTAGAGTTACTAAAATCTCTAGGATTTATGTACTCTATATATAAAATACCTTTATCAATCGCTCTTTTCAAAATAGAGTCTTGAAAATATCCCTCTACTAGATTTTGAAAAAGAGTTACAAAAGTAAATTTCATTATGAAGCTTCTAGAATATCCATAGCACCGCTAACGGTTATGATTTTCTCTTTTATGTCGGTATTTATTGTAAAAGGTTTGCTAAAAGGAATTAAAAAACTTTTTGCAAAACCCTCTTTTATCAAAGCTTCATCAGTTTTTATGCTAAGATAGTTTGTAACTGAAATTCTATCAACCTCATCAACAACGCCTAAAACTTTACCATCTTCAATTACGCTACAACCCTCAATATCAAACCAAAAATATTCACCCTTATCTAAGTGGCACTCTTTTCTTGTTCTCTCTATTGTTGTATATAACTTTTTATTTGTAAGTTTTTTAGCATCTTCTGGCGAAGCATAGCCGACAAACTTTATAAGACCTCTTTCATGATTTACTTCACTAATAGTCAGGCTCTCATTTTCATTTATTGGAAATGAAGCACCTTTTTTAAACTGTTCGGGAAAATCACTCTTGATGTGAAGCTTCATCTCGCCTTTTAAACCGACAACTTTGCCGATTGTAGCGATATGAAGTAGTTTACTTAGTTGCTTCGACATTAATACGGTAACTCATACCATCTTTTGCTTTACAGCCCGATATTACTGTTTTAATTGCACCAATCATCTTACCCTCTTTACCAATCAATTTACCGATATCAACTTGATTAGCATAGAGTAGAATCTCAGTCATTTCATCGCCCTCTTTTACCTCAACTCTTACATCATCAGGGTAGGATGCTATAAGTCTTGCAAATTGTGCGACAAAATCAGCTATCATATTAACGACCTGTTATCTTTTTAACGCGATCACTCATTTTAGCACCTACGCTCAACCAGTAATCTAATCTTTCGTTATCAACAACCGTTGTTTTCTCTGCTACCATTGGATTGTGATGTCCAATTAACTCAATCCAACCACCGTCTCTTCTTTTGCGTGAATCTGTTACCGCAATACGGTAAAAAGGTTGTTTTTTTCTTCCCATTCTAGTTAGGCGAATTACTGTTGCCATGTTTTGTCCTTCTCTGCGCAAGTCATATTTCAACTTGCTGTATATGTTAAATTTTGCATTTTGAATGCAAATCTATAAGCTTCTAAAAGTTTATAGATTTACTCTCACAAGGCAGGAGCTATCTTCTTAGTGCTCCTGCACCGCCCATTTGACCCATCATCGCTTGAAGATCTTTCATACCGCTTTTGCCTGAGAATCTTTTAGCCATTTTACCTGCGTTTTTAAACTGTTTAATCATTCTGTTTATCTCAACTTGAGTAAGACCACAGCCGTTTGCAATTCTTTGCTTGCGAGAATTATTTAACAAATCGGGATTTTCTCGCTCTTTCATTGTCATAGAAGAGACCATAGCTTTAATATTTTTAAGCTCGCTAGAGTTTTCAAGGTCAAAATCTTTAAGTGCTTTAGACATATTTCCCATACCCGGAATCATACCCATTAAAGATTTCATACTACCCATCTTCTTCATGCTTTCCATCTGCTCTAAGAAGTCGTTGAAGTTAAATTCACCTTTTTTAATTTTTGAAGTAAGCTTTTTAGCCTGTTTTTCATCAATTGCAGATGCTGTTTTTTCGGCTAGACCTTCTATGTCTCCAAATCCCATAAGACGATTTACAACGCGATCCGGCAAGAATACTTCCAAATCTTCCATCTTCTCGCCACTACCGATAAAACGAAGAGGAACCTGAACTTGTGACGACAACCCAAGTGCAACGCCACCTTTTGAATCGCCATCATATTTACTTAAAATTACACCGTCTATTCCAATTTTTTCTTTAAATGTTGTAGCAGTTTTAATCGCATCTTGACCAGTTAAAGAGTCTGCAACATAAAAGATTTCACTTGGATTTGACGCTTTTTTAACAGCTTCAAGTTCATCCATAAGTTCATTATCTATTGCTAAACGACCTGCCGTATCTATAAGAACTACATCATAAATGCCGCTGTTTGCTTTTTTTAGTGCGGCAGTTACGACTTCTACCGGATTTTTTGTGCTACTGTCTTCATAAAGTTCAACTTCTATTTTTGCCGTAATTTGACGAAGCTGTTCAACTGCAGCTAAACGCTGTAAGTCGGCTGCCACAACTAGAACTTTTTTTTGTTTGCTTTTTAGATATAAAGCCAATTTGCCTGTTGTAGTTGTTTTACCGGAACCTTGAAGTCCCGTCATTAAGATAACGGTCGGAGGTTTTGATGCAAATATAAAACCTCTATTTCCTCCGATTTCTAGCAACTCATATAATGCAGCTCTTAGAGCAGCTAAAAATTGATCTTTGCCGATTCCGTTTTTTCTAGTCTCTATTTGAACTTTAAAAATTAAATCTTTAACGACTTTATGGTTTACATCTGCTTTTAAAAGAGATTTTTTTAACTCATCAAGAGCTTTAGTTAAGGCTTTTTCATCATCATGAAAGCGAATTTTTCTAATAGCATTTGTAAATGAATCTGTTAATATGTCAAACATAAACCCTCCTCTTTTAAATTATCTCGGATGTAAAAAGTGGCGAATTATAGCTGAAAGTTACTTTAAGTATTCTTTTATTATAAAGTTATTAACTACACATTTGATATTTTATTTATAGCACTTAGTCAAAAATTTATGGAGCTGATTTGCAAATTGATGTGCATCTTTTGGGTCAAAGGGTTTTGGTCCTTTTGTTACCTCTCCACTCTCTCTGATTTTCTCCATCAGATTTCTTATAGCCAAATATTGTTTGATATTATCGATACTGTAAAGTTCGCCTCTATGATCAATGGCATGTGCCTTCTTGCTTATAACTCTGTCTGCTAGCGGAATATCAGCAGTAATTACCAAATCACCATCTTTTACAACTTCTACTATATAGTTATCAGCTTCATCTGCACCTTGTTCTACAATTATATAGCTTATAAGTTTGGATTTTCCGATAGTTATAGGTTTATTTGAGACAACAAATGTTTCTATCTTTAATCTCTCTATAGAGCGAAAAAGAATCGGTTTAAGCAGATTTGGAAAGGCATCGCCATCAACAAAGATACGCACTATTTTATTAGACCTAGTTTTTGAACTCTTGAGAGTTGCTTTATCTCATATTCTCGTTTAGAAGCACCGCTTTTATCTTCATAATTTTCAGAGTAGATTAGTTCAACAGGTCTTCTAATGCGCGTATATTTTGCCGCTTTTGGCGAGCTGTTGTGTTCATCTATTCTTCTAATCAAATCTGTAGTAATACCCGTATATAGAGTGTTATCACTACATTTTAATATGTATATATACCATGACTTTTTTGGGCTACTCAAAGTGAATAAATGTCTTTGGCTCAGGTGCTACAAACTCCATACCGAGAAGTCTTACTTTATATGCATGAAGCATTACGCGTTTTGCTCGTCTTCCGCCGTACTGCTCATCACCGACTATAGGGTGTTCTATATATCTTAAATGGGTTCTTATTTGATGTGTTCTTCCGTGGTGGATAATACATTTAACTTTTGTTTTGTTTCCGCTGACAATATCTGGAAAAATCTCCGTTCTTGCAGGCTTTCCTTTTGCCGATACATTTGAGGATGCTCGATTATTTTTCTTGGTAGTAAGTATCGGTTTATCAATATCCACCGGTTCACTTAAAATCCCCTCAATCCATGCGATATACTCTTTGTAAACTCTATCTTTTTTAAACTCTTGTATAGCTTTTTCTCTAAACTCTTCATTCTTTACAAGCATTAAAACTCCGCTTGTTTCACGATCTAATCTATGTAAAAGTACTGCCGGCTTAAACTGTCTCTCAATCTCATCCGAGTTTACATGGGCAGGTTTATCTACGACAACCAAATCATTATTTTCAAAGATAGGCTTTATCTTTTCTATTTTTTCAACTTTAAATAAAGTCTTTGTATCAATATCTCCGCGAGCAATCATCACTTTTTTATTCGCAGCATATACCAAACCGCGATCTATCATTGATTTTGCTTCGGAATTTGAAATTCCCTCTTGTGCCGCTAAAAGTTTATATGCTTTTTCCAATGCCATTTTATTTATTTCCTTTATTTTTTACAAAAATGAAGGAAACCCTCCATTTATTTATCCGCCAAAGGAACTCGTCCCTTTGGCTTCGCTAGCCGCTGAGGCACTAAAGCTAACCCCTAGAGGGGTAGATTTTGATTTTTCAATATCTTGTTTATAACCTGTTCCAGGTTGATTTTTTCTTCAACCATACTTGGCGGTAACTCTTTAGATGCTATAAGTGCTTTATGAATCTCGTCCGGTTCAACATATTGAACATGATGAACATATCTGAAAAGTTCTTTTTGATGAAAAAAATGTTTTCCTGTAATTATTTTACATCCAAAATATGCCGCCTCAAGCGGATTGTGTCCGCCTACATCTCCTCTAAAAGCACCACCCAAAATTGCGATATCGCTTATTGCATAAATATTGTTTAACTCTCCCATGGCATCGACTAAAACCATATCCGCTTTAAATTCTTTGTCTTGCGAAAATCGGCTTAGAGTCAAAGAGTAATTATGGGCATATTTTTTCATAAGTTCATATACCGCTTCAAATCTCTCAGGATGCCTTGGAACAACAGCCAGTTTTGCATCACTCTGCTTTTTATACTCTACAAATGATTTTAAAACGCTCTCTTCTTCACCCTCATGCGTACTGCCTGCGACTATCAACTCTACATTTGGCTTTTTATAATCTTTTGTTTTACTAATTTTACCGGCTAGCTTAATGTTTCCGACAACTTCTATATTTTTAGCCCCTAGTGCAATAAAACGGTTTTTGTCAGCTTCACTCTGTGCATAAATCACTTCCACATTTGATAAGAGTCTTTTATAGAACCATGCAAATTGAAGATATTTTTTCACACTTTTATCGGAAATGCGAGCATTTAAAAGTATAATTCTAGTTCCTTTTGCTCTCATGACACTAAAGAGCATATACCAAAATTCTGCTTCTAATACTACTAAAACATCCTGTTTTTTAACCCAAAACGGTAAAAACATCTCATACGGCAAATATCTGACTTCCGCATTATATCTTCTTGCTTCTGCTTGACCCGTATGTGTTATGGTTGTTATTTTTATCTCATAATCATTTAAAAGTTCCAAAATAGGCTTTAAAGCTCTTGCTTCTCCGAGTGAGCATACATGGAACCAAACTCCGTTACCGCTTTTAAATCTTGGATTGTTAAAAAGAAAAAAACGAGCCGGGATAGACTCTTTATATTTTTGTTTAAACGAGAGATAAATCAAAAGCGGCAGTGCCATAAAGTAAAGCACTACGCTTAAGATAAAATACAGAAGGGTAAAAGGCTTCAAGCCTATTCTTTGTCAGTTTCCATATAGAGAATACGCCCGCAATGTGGACAAGTTGTAATCTCTTCGGCTTTTATAACATCTGCATAAATTTTATCATTAATAACCATATGACAGCCCATGCAAGCCTGCTCCTCAACCGGAACTACTGTTGTGTTCTTAGCCCATCTACGAATTTTTTGATAAAACGCAAGACCCTTTTGATTCATTTCTGAGATTAGTTTCTCTTTTTTTAAAAAAACTTCTTGACAAGAGTTGTTTATGACTTCAAGCTTTTGATCTACTTCGGCTTTTATAGATACTAAATTTGCATCTATCTCCTCCAGAGATTTTTTTGCAGCTTCTACCTGAGAAGTTTTTAGATCAACAATTCTCTCAAGTCTTTCAATCTCTTCATTTGCGAAATTTACTTGCTCTTTGGCAATCTCTTCTTCAAGTTGAAGTGATTTCATCTCGCGTTCAGTTTTAATTTCACCGCTTTTTTTAGAGTTATCTTCCAATTTTTGAGAAAGTTCAGCAAGATGAAGTTCATTTTTTTTCTTCTTCATCTCCTCATCTCTAATCTCTTTACTCAAGTTTTCAATATCAGAATCTATACTCTGTTTTTTAGCTAGGGCTGCTTCAAGCTTATACTTAGCTTCCTCTATTTGCGGTTCAAAAGCGTCTATCTCTTTATCAACGCGTGATAGGTCAATTAGCTGTTTTAGATGTAAGTTCATTAATCTCCTTTTGGATTAAATAGTTGTACCGATTTATTAAATATAAGTAAAAGGGTTTTTCGATGACGAAATTATAGCTTCTAAACCTAAATTTTTCAAATATTTAAGCAAAATCTCTGCAAAAAATTGTTCACTCTCAAAATGTCCTATGTCGATTAGCGACAAATTTATACTTTTTGCCTCCATAGCATCGTGATATTTTACATCTCCGGTTAAAAAGCAATCAGCTTTTATAGATTTAATCAAAGAGCATCCTGAACCTGTCGTTAAAGCTGCTCTTTTTACTCTCCCAGAACTTTTTACGCATTTTGCATGTGGAAGCGAAAAAGCGGATGAGACTTTTTTTGCAAAAACATCAAAATCCTCATCTATATCCAGATAAGCTACAAACCCATCTTTTTGTGCAATCTTATACCCTAAAATTTCAGTTGCAACATACTCGTTTAAATGAGTTTGATCAAAATTTGTATGCATTGAGATATTTGAAATATTTTTTTGTATCATTTTTTGAATTAAATTTGCAGGATATTTACTAAAGTCCAGCTGTTTAAGCCCTCCAAAAATAAGCGGATGATGCGTTATCAGAAGGGTGTTCTCTTCAATGGAGTCTATAAGCACCTCGTCTACATCAATACTTAAGACTATCTTTTGTATATCTTGATTGAAATCACCAATCAACAATCCTGAATTATCCCAAGGCTCTTGAAGCTCAAAGGGCGAAAGATTATTTAAAAATGCGTATACCTCTGATGTTTTCATCTACGAATCTCCTCTAGCCAAGCTTTTCAAGCTCCTCTTTTGCTTCTTTAAAATCGCTATTTAGCTCTATCGCTTTTTTATACATCGTTTTAGCTTCATCCAAATGTTTCATATCAACCAAAAGATTGCCATAATTGTAGTATGTTACCGGATTTTTATCATTTATACCTAAAGATGCGCTTAGGTGCATTTTAGCCGATACAAACTCTTTGTCTGTTCTATAAACACTTGCTATCGAATTGTGGATATACTCATTATCTTTATCCTGTTCAAGTGCCTCTTTATAATATTTAAGAGCTTCACCGTTGTCGCCGAGTTGTTGCGAAATATAACCCATTTTAAATAAAATATCTGAATTTTGAGACTCTTTTGCATTTGCCTCAATTAGCAGTGCCAATGCTTTTTGCAAGTCACCGCCATCAAATGCTTCATCAGCCCTTTGCACTAATGCTTCCGGATCAAATGAAGAAGGTGACGAGCTACCTGCTTTTGGCTCACTCTCTTGAAGTGTTTGGATATGCTCATAAACTTTAAATGCAAAAAATGCCGAAGCACCTAACATAATGATTTGAAATAGTGTCATTTTGTACCTTTTAATTAATTTAGTAATCTTTCATAGAACGCTCCATATCGCGTTTCATATCTTTTTCTTTTAGGTCATTTCTCTTGTCATGAAGCTGTTTACCTTTTGCTATGGCAATCTGTATTTTTACAATATTTCTATCATTAAAATAGAGTTGCAGAGGAACTACGGTAAAACCATCTTTTTCAACTGCTTTTACCATTTTTGCTATCTGTTTTTTATGCAGGAGAAGTTTTCTGCTGCCTCTCTCTTCGTGCGCGTAGAAGTGATGAGTCGTCTCAAGCCTGCCTATGTGGGCATTAAACAGAAATGCTTCGCCTTGCACAAAACGGATAAAGCTATCTTTTAAATTGACTCGTCCGGCTCGTATTGCCTTTATTTCACTGCCTTTAAGAACTATTCCTGCTTCAAATTTTTCTTCTAAAAAGTAATCAAAATAGGCTTTTTTATTTTTTGCTATTGTTTCACCCATTATTTATCCTCTCTTTAACTCTAAAAAAACTGCTTCCGCTACCGCTGAAGTAATATCCCTGTTTATAATGATTTTTTAGCTCTTTATACTCATAAAGTGCAGGTTTAAAGAGATCATTTGCTTCCTCTGCACTCATGTTTCTAATTATATCTAGCGATGATATTTTTTTCAGCTTTTCTGCTTCAAAACAGTTTATTGGGTTATAAAAATTTTCTCTATAACTTGTGTAAACTTTTGGTGTGCTTATCTCTATGTTTGGAGTAAAAACTTCAAAATCAAGCAGTTCTTCTTTAAACTCTTCAACAATTTCACCTATTCCGCTTACATTTGCACTATCATATCCGTAAATAAAAAACGGAACATCTGCACCGACTTTAATTCCTATAAGAGAGAGTTCATTTTGGCTAAGTCCAAGATGCATAACTTCGTTACACATTTTTAAAAATGTTGCCGCATCACTGCTTCCCCCGCCTAACCCTGCAAAAGCCGGAATATTTTTTTTTACATGCACGGCATATTTACTCATTAAATTTTTGAGTGAAAGAGCCGAGTTGTCATTTAAAAATTCTAAAAGCGCCGTGTATGCTCTATATATAGTGTTTTGTTTTGTATCGCATGAGAACTCGCCGATAATCTCAAAATCATCACCTCGGCTTTTAGCACAAAATGATAGTTCATCATAAAGAGTATCGACTTTCATAAACCTAGAGATTATTTCGTGATAGTTACCGCGAGTGCCAGTGATTTTTAAAAAAATATTTACTTTCGCATAAGCTTTGTAGAGCTTCATCTCTGTATCTCTTATTTTTTAATAATAGTGCTAAGCAAAGTCAAATCATCCATCTTTGTCTCTTTGGAAGCTGCGATATTGGCATTTTTAACATCTTCAAGCAGCTCATTTCTGATAATAGAGACATTTTTAGGCGCATCAATCCCTAACTTTACAACCCCTTTTTCAACGGATATAATTTTTATAGTGATATCGTCCCCGATAACAATTGATTCATCTATTTTTCTGGATAATACTAACATTCAATCCTACCTAATTCATAATTTACTTCCGCATTCGCCACATTTATAATTGAGATAAAACTGCCACTATCAAGCCAGTAATACCCCTCTTCTTTAATCTCTAAATCATTCAAAGCAAGAACTCTTCCATATTTCAGATTATCGCTCTCGCCATGATAAAAATTTTGCTTAATATTTAGAGATTTTTTAATGTCTAATTGTTTCTCATCGCAGTATCTAAACTGCCCCTCGCTGAGTCTCTCCAAAGCACTAAGACTTCCAAACTCCACTCCTAGCCTATTTGCTATTATAAGCCCCAAGGAACGAATATATGTACCCTCTGACACGGTTGCTTCAAATGTTACAAACGGATGACAGTAACTTATAAGTTTTGCCTCATAGATAGTAGAACATATCTTGTTTAGAGTAAACTCTCTGCCCGCACGAGCTAAATCGTAAGCTCTCTGCCCATCTATGCGTTTTGCACTAAATATAGGCGGCTCATACTCAAGTGAGCCCTCTAAAGATTTTATAGCACTTAAAATATCAGTTTTATCAAACTCTTTTAAAATCTCTACATTTTCTATCATTTCCGTATCTAAACTATCTGATTTTGCACCGAGCCAAAGAGTCGCACGGTAAACTTTTGGGGTTTTATCCAAAAAGCGAAATAGTTTTGTGTAACTCCCCGTACCTATAAGAAGTACCCCTTTTGCAAATGGATCAAGCGTTCCTGAAAAACCTGCTTTTTTTGTTCTGTATTTTCTTTTTAGCTGTGTTAAAAAGAAGTTTGAACTTACTCCTGTCGGTTTATATGATACAAAAAGTCTATTCATAGTCTTTCAACGAATGATGCTAGTATGTCTCTTTTTGTACCTGCGAAATTGATGTTTAATTTAAACTCTCTTCCGGACTTGCTAACGCCGTTTACTCTTCCCGTTCCAAAAACTTTATGTCGCACCAAATCGCCCTTTTTAAAGGCTGTGTTTTTTTCGACTATAAGTGAGCCTTCACAAAGTCCGGCTTCATTAAAAAACCTACTCTTTTGCAAATCACTTCTTCTGCCTTTATAAAATCTACTTCCTGCATGTGAAAGAGTTAAGGTCTCTTTTGCTCTTGTAAAAGAGACATACCCAAGTCGTCTCTCCTCTTCAAGGTCACTCCCATCACCGACAAGCGGCAAAAAACCCTCTTCCAAACCAATAATAAATATATGATCAAACTCCAAACCTTTTGAAGCATGAATACTCATCATATAGATGCTCTCGCCCTCAACTTGGTCTTGTTCGCTCTGAAGTGTGAGTTCATTTAAAAACTCATCCAAAGAAGCCTCTGGCGAATTTTTTACAAAATCTCTAAAGAGTCCGTAAAATTCATCCATATTTAACACTTTCTCTGCTTCATCCGGCATACCTGCATAAATATCTTTTAGATGAAAAGTGTCTTCTAAAACATCTATGAAGCTATATGTAGACTCCTTTACAATCATTGCTACATTTTGGATATCTTTTATAAACTTTTTGAGTGTTTTTGCGTTCTTACCCTTAACTAAAAGCTCCAACTCTCCAAGCGAAATTTTTTCAATATACTCAAACATCGACAATTCGCTTACATGTGCGGCTAACTCTATTTTATCCACACTCGCTTTGCCTAAGCCTCTTTTTGGTTTATTGATAATTCGTTTAAATGAAAAATCATCATGAAAATTTGTTATAACTCGAATATAGCTTATAAGATCTTTTATCTCGGCTCTGTCGTAAAATCGTAGTCCCCCGACAAGCTTATATGCAATGCCCGCGCGGTTAAGACCCTCTTCAATTGAACGGCTTAAGACATTGACACGATAGAGTACTGCTATATTTTCCGCCCTTATGCCTGCATCTAAAAGTTTGGTAACTTTAGAAGCAATTTTTCTTGCTTCTTCATTTTCGTCATTGGAGTTTAAAATTGTTATATCCTCACCGCCTCCACGGGTAGGAATAAGTTTTTTACCGAGTCTTGAGCGATTATGCTCTATAAGTGAATTTGCAACTTTAAGTATCGGCTCTTTTGAACGATAATTTTCTTCCAATTTAAAAATTGCCGTACCCTTAAAATCTTGATCAAACTCCATAATATTTCTAATATGAGCGCCGCGCCACCCATATATACTCTGATCGTCATCACCGACTACACATATATTATTATGAGTAGTGCAAAGTTTTTGCAGCAATTTTAACTGCAATTCATTCGTATCTTGATACTCATCTACCATTATGTAACAGTATTTTTCAGAAGTAGCCCTTGCAAGTTCCTCATTTTCTTCTAAAAGTTTATATGTAAGCGCAATCAAGTCATCAAAATCTACTAAATTATTCTCTAAAAGATATGCTTCATACTCTTCATAAATTTTTGCGATTTGCTGATAATTGAAATATTCTGCTTGTTTATAAGCATCGTCAGGATTTAAAAGTGAGTTTTTATATCTTGATATTTCACTAGCAATTAGCGGTGTAGGTATTTCGCTGTTTATCTTTTTTATGATGCGTTTTTTATCATCGGTATCTATAACTACAAAATTATTTTTACGATTTAAAAGATGAATATGAAACTTTAGAAAAAGTAGCCCAAACTTGTGAAAAGTGCATAAAAGCGGAGGATAAGATGAACTCCCCATCATTGCTGACGCTCTCTCTCTCATCTCTTTTGCTGCTTTATTTGTAAATGTCAGCGTTAAAGTATTTGAGGCAGGAATTCCAACGCACCCGACAAGGTAGGCTAAACGAGAAACCACAGTAGTCGTCTTTCCGCTTCCGGCTCCTGCCAAAATTAGCACAGGACCCTCCGTTTGTTTTACGGCGCCAGCCTGCGACTCGTTTAATTTCTCAAATATTTTTTCCATCTTTTGCCACTATTTATATTGGTTTAATTTATTATAGCCTAAAAGATATAAATTATTACAAAACTATTGCATTAATTATAATAATGGGTTATACTTTTGTTTATTATTTAAACTTATAGGAATTATTATGTTAAAAGATTTTGCAAAATTACAAACTTTCTTAATGGTCATAAAAGAGAAGAGCTTTTCAAAAGCATCAGCAAAATTGGGTGTTTCGCAGCCGGCAGTTACTCAACAAATAAAATTTATTGAAGATTATCTTGATACAAAAATAGTAGAGAGAAAAAAGAACGGTATTTTGCTGACAAAAGAGGGTGAAGATCTTTTTAGAATAGCAACCAAACTTGAAAAAGCGATAATGAGCAGCGAGAAAGAGCTTTTAAAAATTATTAACAAAGATTTTACATTTATTATGGGTTCATCAAATGCAATCGGAAACTATATTTTACCAAACTATTTAGGTGAAATTAAAAATAGAATAAATAATAATGTTTATATGAATGTTGGATTATCATGTGAGATTATTGATCAGTTGGAAGATAAAAAAATAGATGTCGCGCTTATCGAATCTCCCGTTTTTAGAGACGGCATCATATATAGAGAGTGGGTTTTAGATGAGTTAGTAGTATTTTCTAACCAACCGTTAAAAAAACATTTAACTGCCGAAGATTTGATGGGATTTGATTGGATATGCAGAGATGAACACTCTCACACTAGAAAACTGACAAGTGAAGTTTTTGAGGAGATGGGGGTTCAGTGTAGCAACTTTAATGTACTTGGTATACTTGGAAGCCCTACTGCCATCAAAGAGTCGATTTTATATGCAGATTCCAAAAGCCAAAGACCTGTAGTTTCCGTAATGTCAAGACATGTAATACTCAATGAGCTTGCAAGCGGAAAACTTTTTGAGGCAAGACTTAAAAATTATAAAATTGAGAGAAGTTTTTATATAGCTTACTTAAAAGATAAAAAACACGACGCTTTTGTCGATAATGTCGTAAATTACCTGCTATCTTTAAACAAAATATAAATCCAACCAATTTGCAGATTTGTCATGCAAATTGCGTGATGGTGATTCTATTTTTTTAAAAATTTTGAATTTTCGGGGTTTGATAAAAAAGAAGCCATTGAATTTTCGACTCCTCCGCTATCTACCTTTTGAATGATTTTATTCTCTTTTTTATAATTTGCCAAATTTATAAGTAGCGGCGTTTCATCTACAATTATCTGCAGAATACTCAAAAGCGGAACTGTAACCATACTACCGAAGTTATCTGCCCCAAAACCAGCTTCAAAAACCATCATATCATCTACAATACTAGCGGTATCAAATGTATATCCGGCTAGAAAAAAAAGTGTCATCGGTCTAAACTCTGAACTTATACTTTTTGGCAGCTGGGGTTCGAAAGAGACCTCTTCGATTTTACAAAGAATACCGAAATTTTGATCTTTTTCAAATAGCATGATGATTAAATTCTCTATATTTTTTTGCATTGTTTTTGCAAAATCTCTATCTTCTATCAAATTATCTAGCACAAAAATCCTTTGCATTTTTTGTAATTATATCAAAATCTATCATTGCATTCATAAGAGCAACTTGTGAAAATTTTTCCAAATCATCGATATATATATTTTCTTCAAATATTTTACCCTCTCTTAAGAGTCTAGCCCTTGTTGTCCCTTTTAAAAGCGGTGATGCAGGGGTAATCCATCTCTTAGAATCCAAAAAAGCAATATTTGCTATAGAAGTATCGGTTATAAGAGAATTTTTGACTATCAAGATATCGTCACACTTTCCTCTTAAAGCATATAATTCATCAAGTTTATCTCTACATGTAGATTTAAACCCGTAACTTATATCGTCGTTATAGACTAACTTTAGAGAATTTACTTCTCTTTTTTTATATTCGTGATATGTTACATTGATGTTATGCGAACCTTTAGAAATCTCATAAACAAGACGGCATCTAAAAAACCCTGTTTTTGGCGGTTTTATAAACTCTTGTAGGTTTTTCATACTACTTATGCCAAAATATTTCAAAACACTCTCATACCTCTCTTGATGAAAAGAGATATGAAAAATCTCTCCGTCAATAGCTTTGATAGTTTCAAAAAAAATGTTACTCATCAAAAAGTTCTGTACTTAGATACCTCTCGCCGGTGTCGCAAAGAATTGTTAAGAGTGTTTTTCCTCTGAACTCTTCTCTTGAAGCAACCTGCATTGTCGCAAATACATTCGCACCCGCAGATATGCCTACAAGCAAGCCCTCCTCTTTTGCTAGCATTTTTGCCGTATTAATAGCATCTTCATTGCTTACTTTTATAACTTCACCGTAAACTGTTACATCAAGCGTATCAGGTATAAATCCGGCACCTATGCCTTGAATAGCATGCGCACCGGCACGCTCTCCTGATAATACTGCAGAACTTGCCGGTTCCACTGCAAAAATAGATATGTTTGGAATTTGCTCTTTTAAGATTTTTGAGGTTCCGCTTATTGTTCCTCCTGTTCCAACAGCAGCTACAAAAGCATCAAGTTTTTTATCCGTATCGCGTAGTATCTCTACGGCAGTCGTTAACATATGAATCTCAGGGTTGGATGGATTTTTAAACTGTTGTAAAACTATTGAGTTTTCAATTTCACTTGAAAGTTTATCGGCTTTAGCAATCGCACCGCTCATCCCAAGTGAAGCCGGAGTTAAAACAAGCTGTGCTCCAAATGCTTTTAATAACTTTCTTCTCTCTATGCTCATTGATTCGGGCATAGTTAAAATAAGTTTTAAGTTTTGTGCAGCACAACAAGCGGCAAGTGCAACTCCCGTATTTCCGCTAGTAGGCTCAATAATAGTCGTCTCTTTTGTTATAAGACCTGCTTCTTGCGCGCGTCTAATCATATTAAACCCAATTCTATCTTTTACCGAGCTTGTCGGGTTCATAAACTCACACTTTGCTATTATATTTGCACCAGTTACCGCTGATGCCTTATTCAACCTCACCAAAGGAGTATTTCCGATTAGCTCCGTTATATTTTTTGCAATTTTCATAAATACTCTCCAAATAAATCAAACATTTTTATGATATGCTACCAAAAAATTTATAATAAGGGGCTATGATGTACCTACACAAAGAAATTAATTCTATCGAGGCAATGCCTCAAAAAGCAGGAAAAGGCGTATCTATGAAGATGCTTTTATCTCCTGATGAATCGCCAAATTTTGCGATGCGAAACTTTATAATAGAAGCAGGCGGATATATGCCGTTTCATACAAATGCGATTGAGCATGAACAGTATGTAATCTCTGGTCGTGCAAGTGTTCAAATTGGAGATAAGAAGCTAGAAGCAAAAGCAGGTGATATTTTTCTTATTCCTGCAGGAGTTGCGCATAGTTATGAAACAATAGGGGATGAGAGTTACAGTTTTTTATGTTTAGTGCCAAATAGTGAAGATTGTATAACGATTATAAAATAAAGGGGATAATGGTGCGACCGGGGAGATTTGAACTCCCACACCCGTAGGGCGCTACCACCTCAAGGTAGTGTGTCTACCGTTCCACCACGGTCGCATAAGACATTTAAAGAGGTTTTGTTAAAACACCCACAAAAGGCGTTTTAACTATTTAGATATGATTAACCTAAATATGGGTTTGCGTAAAGTGCTATAAGAGCAATTACAAGTGCGTAAATAACTTGAGCTTCGATCATTGCAAGAGCGATGAACATAGTTGTCATAAGTTTAGCACCTAAACCTGGGTTACGAGCTGTACCAGCGATAGTTGCAGCAGCAGTATGACCCATACCGATAGCTCCACCAAGAGCAGCAAGACCAAGACCAAGACCAGCAGCGATCATTGAGTAAGCTTTAAGAGTTTGGTTTGCAACCTCACCGTCAGCAGCTAAAGCAGCAGTAGCCAATGCTACCATTAAGAAAAGAATTTTTTTCATAGTTTCTCCATTAAAATTATTACAAACTTTTTCGGCTAGCGTAACCATATCCATAGCGGATATAGCAACCTCTGCATAAATGCAAAGGTTTCCCTACTAAAATCTGATTTGGAATTTTACAGAAAAAATGATAAAAACTAGTTGAAATCTATAAATAGCGCTATTTACGCGCGACCTAGTGAAATCTTGTTGCCTTTAAACTCTAAAATTTCAACATCTATCTCATCGCCCTCTTTTACAACATCACTTACTTTATCTACTCTTTGATCGGATATTTTAGAGATATGGATAAGTCCGTCAGTTCCATCGGGAAGTTCTATGAAAGCTCCAAAATCAACTATCTTCTTGACTATACCTTTATGTTTATCACCGACTTTGTACTCTATCTTAGCAACTTTTGGAGTATTTACAATTCCCTCGATATGCTCTCTTGCAGCTTTTACGCCACTTTTACTCTTACCTGTTACTTTTACTTTTCCGTCTTTTTTATCTATATCGATTGCAACTTCAAACTTCTCGATTATTTCACGAATAGTTTTTCCCGCTTGACCGATAATATCACCGATAAAACTCGGGTTTATATGAAAAAAGTCTGTACTTGGTAAAACTCCGTCGTTAAACTCTATATTTTTCTCAGCTTCAATCATAATATCAATAATATGAGCTCTGCCCTCTTTAGCTTGATACAGTGCCTCTTTTAAAACATTTAGGCTAATTCCGCCAAGCTTGATATCCATCTGCATAGCAGTAATGCCATCTTTTGAGCCTGTCACTTTAAAGTCTAAATCTCCGTCATGATCTTCAAGTCCCATAATGTCTGAAAGTATCGCATACTTATCGCCATCACTAACCATTCCCATAGCAATTCCGGCAACAACATCACTAGTTTCAATATCAGCAGCGCGAAGTGCCATATAACCGCCACATACCGTTGCCATCGAAGATGAACCGTTTGACTCTAAAATCTCAGAAACAAGACGAACTGTCTGTCCATTAAGATTTGTTATTGGTTCTAATGCCCTTTTTGCAAGATTTCCATGTCCTAGTTCTCTTCTTTTTGTTCCCATAATAGGAGAAGCTTCACCTACGCTAAATCCAGGGAAGTTATAGTGAACCATAAAATTCTCATTTTGAGTTCCCTCATCCGTTAGATTTTCAAACATTTGCGCATCTTTTGGTCCGCCCATCGTAAGAACAACCAACGCTTGAGTCTGTCCGCGAGTAAAGAGACATGATGAGTGTGCGCTCGGAAGTACATTTGTACTTATAGATATCGGTCTAATTTCATTTAAAGCCCTACCGTCTGCACGAACTCTCTCGTTTAAAATTTGCGCTCTAACTTGCTCTTTTTTTACCTTTTCAATCGCATCTTTTAGCTCCACTTCATCCCAATGCTCTTTATTTAGTATTATCTTCTTTCTGAGTTGTCTTAGAGCAGTTGAGCGTTCTGATTTTGCCATTTGATTCATCGCAGCTTTTATGTCTAAAAAGTGGTGTTCCCTCACATAAGAGACCATCTCATCGTTTATAACATGTGCTTTATACTCCATTTCCAATGTCTCTTTTTTAAATACGCTAAATGCCTCTTCGTATTTAGCATTATTTTCAAAGAGAAGCTGCTCGGTTTTTTCAAAAATATTTATCAGTTCATCTTCATTTACTGCATTTGAAACATGTGTTGTTATAATCGGAGCGCTTAATGTCGGATCCATTAGCGGGTCAACAACTAAACTGCTATCTACTTTTTCTCCTCCCATACTTCTCATCTCAATCATCAAAAGATTATCTTTTGTTCCTGACAGATAAAGATCCAAAGTAGAATTGTTTAACTGAGACAAAGTAGGATTTAGTATCAGCTCCCCATCAACCTTTGCAGCTCTTACTGCAGAAACTGAGGTATTTATATCTATATCACTTACAAATAGAGCGGCTGAAGCAGCATTTAGTGCCAAAACTTGTAGGTCAGACTCTTTGTCTACGCTAAAAGTCATAATCGTAATCTGTGTCGGGTGTCCAAAACCTTTTGGGAAAAGTGGACGAAGAGAACGATCAACTATACGAGAAGTCAGAGTTTCAAAATCACTCGGTTTGGTTTCGCGTTTAAAAAATCCGCCCGGGATTTTACCTGCTGCGTATGTTTTTTCAATATACTGAACCGTTAAGGGGAGAAAATCATCTTTTACTATTTCTGTCTCATCTATTACAACTGTTGCCAATATAACCGTATTGCCGCTTTTTATCCAAGCCGACCCGTTCGCCTGCTTTGCAACTTCACTAAATGAATACTCTTCACTTCTATTTTTTAAATCTACTTTAACATCATACTTCATCTTTTTCTCCTAGTATTTTCATGCTCTTAATTAGCCTCTGATTTATTCTGATTTATCCGGAAGTCTATATACAAAACCTGACAATTTGCTATCAGGTGCCATTATCGGTTTAAGTCTTATCGTTATGTAAATATACCTGTCGTATATTGAATCGGACGCACCGTATTGATTAAGAATCGGTCTATTGTTTTCAAGATATGTAAGTCCAAAATCCCAACACTTCTTTTGGTATAAAAATCCAATCTCAAAACCTTTTTTTTCTTTTCTCTCTAAATCATAATCATGTCTGAAACTGTAAGAGTAGTGATTGTCATATTTATATCTTATACTTGATGTCATATAGCTAATCTGCGGCTCTATATCAACAAAACTGTTTTTATACATGTGAGATAAACCGATGTTAAAACTATCATCTGTATACGCTATCTTATTGAAATTTTTAGAAAAATCGCTCTCATCATAGTTATAAAACATATTGTTATAAAAATTAAAATTATCGCTTATCTGATAATCTAATTCATTCTCAATTTCACTTGTTTGTTCACCTGTTTCCTCATATAAAATATTTTGCGAGAGTTTATGATAAATCATCTGTCTTCCCAAAATATCATATAAGTAGTGTGAAAAATAGAATTGTAAATTCTCTTTAACATCTTCAATATTATAAAATTCACATATCGGGTCAAATCTATTAATAGTTTTAGAACAATAATTTTTTTGCTTATCATAATAACCGTCTTCAAACTCACTACCTGCCACTTGATATTGTGTACCGAAATCTATTACATGCGTGATTTCATCATAAGCACGAGTTAATTGCGATGATGCGGACACTGCGTGATAATTTCTTGCGAAAAGACCACTGTTATATTCGCCACTTGGCACTACACCGCTCTCTTCTTGACCCTTAAAACTTGTATGCTGCACATATAAATTTGTTTTATATGCAATATTCATATGCTCATCAAGCAGGGATGTCTGAATAGTTAGCGGAATATTCAAATCGGTCTGAACGGCACTTTTGCCGACACTTCTATAGTAATTGTTACTCTTAATATCGGTGCTGTAGAGCAAATGATTATCAAGCAGCGTATCAAGATATCTATGATAATGAAGAGCAGGAAGATTTTGAAGAGTTTTTTCGTTGCTTTCTAGTGTTAAATCTTTATAATGCTTAAAATATGCTCCAAAATAGTCGTTGTCGGTATTATAAAAAAGATTTATTCTTGAGAGTAGTTGTGTTGCCGTAGCATTTTTTGTCGTATCATTTGAAGAGAGGTTAATATAATCAACATCGTTCATATTGACTATGTCCATATACAAACCTGATTGACCCTTAAAATTTGCATTAAACCACTGATTTATGACATCACTATTTTCATATAGAAAATTAAAACCGTAATGTTCTTCATTTCCTAATTTATTCTCAAGAAAGTAATCCTCTTTTTCTTTAAAATAACCGGCAGTTAAAGAACCTTTTGAAATTTCACTATCCACAAATCTAAATGTCGTGTACAAACCGGAACCACGGTTAGTTCTTATCTGAGGCTTTAGCTCCAAATCCCACCAATTTTGTTCAGCAATGTAGAGTGATTGTTCATAGTAAAAACCCTCTTTGTTAGAGAGTCCAATCATTGGAGGCAAAACACCGGTTCGTCTAGTTGTATCTAAAGAGTACCCAAAATATGGAGTATAAAAAACAAGGATATCATATATATAAATTCTTGCATTATATAGATTTAACCACATCGTATCCGTATTATAATCCGATGATGTAAATTCCATTTTCCAAAGCGGATTATTTGGGTCACACCCGCTCATAACACCTGATTTTACATTTACATCCGCATCTTTTGCATAACCTTTGGCACCGCTTAACCAAACATCAGACTTTTGTTCTAGCATATAAAACGGTTTAAATGTTCTCTCTTTCTCGGCTATATTTAATTTAGCATACTCACCCAGAAGCTGTATATTTTCTCCCTGAGCAGCACGAATATTTCCAAATAGCTCTAATTCACCGCTATTTCTGTCATATATCGCCCGTTTTGCACTTAGATAGTAGTCTTGATATACTACTACCACCTCTCCCTCAGCAATAATAATATTATCTTTTGTATCCATTTTTGTTGCATACACTTCAACTCTATCATTACCCGCTGCATATACGGCAAATATAATTAAAAATATAAATAACTTAAGCATCTATAACCAAAGTTTTGGCACTTTTATCGTGCCAAGTTTGCCTAGAAGGATCCATAACACCCCATAAAAATCCAAGATAAAATAACATTTCACTTACCACTCTAACAAATGAACGATTGAGGGCGACAACGACATTGGGTGTTTGAAGTGTTTTAATTTCTATTACTCTTATTTTCATGACGATTTTACCTAAAGTTGCGCCGTACTGCATAACAAAAAAAGCTTGATAAACAATTTTCATAGCCATATATTCTAAAACAAATTTATTTGTAAGTAAAATCATCTCTTCTAGCGTCTTAGCTTCAAAAAATGAGTCCCCGAGTGCTATAATAAGCAAAAATGAAAGCAACATCTCATCTATAAAAAAAGCCATACCTCTCTTTTTAATAGTTGCTAATGTCATTCCCTCACGATGAAGGAGATTTTGAATTTCTTCGTTCACTTTACTTCTTTTTATAATGCTTGATAAGCTATATCTGTTCTGAGTTTTTTGCCTGCAAAATGAACCTGTCCGCATCTCATGTAAGCTCTATCTCTCGCCTCTTTTATGCTGTTTCCAACCCCGACACAAACCAAAACTCTGCCACCATCAGCATAAAGTTTGCCGTCAATCATACTTACGCCCGCATAAGAGATATGCGTATATTTTTCCACCTCTTCATGATAAACTTTATCTAAGATTATCTCTGCGGGTGTTGAGCTTGAGTATGGATAATTTGCACTAGCCATAACCACCCCTACCGCAAACTCTTTAGAAAATTCTACTTTTATCTCTCCGAGTCTATTTGTAGCAGCCTTGTAAAACATATCGCTAACACTTGAAGTCATAAGCGGCATAAGTATCTCACACTCAGGATCTCCAAAACGAACATTAAACTCTAAAGTAATAGGCTCACCCTTTACTACCATGATACCGATAAAAAGCACACCTTCAAAAGGAGCACCCTCTTTTTTCATACCGTCTAATGTCGGGCGAATAATTCTCTCTCTAACTTTTTGATAAAGCTCTTCATCAACCAAAGGCGTCGGCGCGTATGCACCCATTCCGCCCGTATTTGGTCCTTGGTCATTATCCATAACTCTCTTATGATCTTGCGCGGCAGGTAGAAGTATATAGTCCTCTCCGTCACAAACCGCAAACATAGAGAGTTCGTAGCCATCCAAAAACTCTTCTACGATAACTTTTAATCCCGCATCGCCAAAACTTTTTCCGCTTAACATTTCAGATATCGCAATCTTTGCTTCATCGTGGCTCTGGGCTATTATAACACCCTTGCCGCCGCAGAGACCGTCCGCTTTTACGACTATAGGAGTACTAAGTTTATCCGTAAATTTAAACGCATCTTCAATTGAAGATGTTTCTATATAACGAGCTGTCGGGATATTATATTTTGCCAAAAAGTTTTTCATATAAACTTTTGAGCCCTCTAGCTGTGCTGCATTTTTACTCGGTCCAAAGATTGTGAGTCCGTGTGATTTAAAAATATCGACAACACCCTCTACTAGAGGAGCTTCAGGTCCTACAATAGTCAACTCAATATCATTACTTTTAGCAAACTCTGCCAATTCGTTATAATCTTTAATATTTAGATTTGTTCCCAAATCGCTTGTTGCACCGTTTCCCGGCATAAAAAAAAGTTCATGCGCCTCTTTTTCTTTCAAAATTGCACGACCTATCGAGTACTCTCTGCCGCCGCTGCCTAAAATTAAAATTTTCATCAATACTCCGTAAATTAATTAAAAATATCTACTCAATCTATCAAAATAAACTAAGCAGATATATTTATAAAACAGCCCGAGTAGCCGTCTCGCATGTGGCTTGGTTCTAAAAAGCCGTATTTGGGCGAAGAGAGGATTCTCTAACGGCGGCATTATCTCGACAGAGTTAACATATCTCAAACGATAACACCGGCACACGAAAACCCTACTAGTTCGCTATGTGAAAATGTAGAACCCTCATTGTGCGATATATCGAACCACCCAGACTGTTATTACTATTATACAAAAATATTTCTTGATTTTATTTGTAAATTGCTATTGAAACCTCTGATTAATTTTAGAGGTGTCCTTTAGACTAGATTGCCGCGCCTCTTGCAGAGGCTCGCAATGACCGCCATTGCAAAGAGCTTACAATGAAAAAATCTATATTTTCTCAGAGAACTCTACCCTATTTCTAAAGCCGACTTGATGCAGCTTTCTATGGAGGTGTTTTCGCTAATCACATATTTTACTCCATCGGGCAAAAGATTAGCCGTTGTTTTACCGATTACTATCACTTTAGCATCTGGATGGATAGAATTATTTTTCAAAAAGCACTCTATTGACGAGGGAGATGTGAAAATGAGGGTAGAGTCATCATTCACTCTTACATTTAAAATCTCTTGTGAACATTCACTCACATAAAGAATCTCTTCATCTATTTGGCACCCATCATCTTTACTTCTTTGAACAAAATCAGAGGCTATAAGTTCTGCTCTAAGATAGAGCCATTTTGTCTCTTTTGAGGACTCTTTTATATTTTTAATCAAGTTGTCGCCGTAGCCGTCGCCAATAGCTAAAATTTTGCCACCGAACTCTTTATATGCGTTTGCCGTCTTAACGGATACGCAAAGCGCAGGAATATCTAAAAAATCTTTTTTATCATACTGCTCTAATGCTTTTACAGTCTGTTTTGATGTAATAATCAGATAGTCATATTTTGAAAAGTCAATATCGGGCTTTAAAAACCTGACATCTAAAGATTTTATATTTATAGCATACTCACTTTTAGAAGTAGCGAAGAGATAGATTTTTTTTGGCATATAGAGTGGTCTTACTCCCACTCTATAGTAGCCGGCGGCTTTGATGATATATCATAAACAACGCGGTTAATCCCGTCAACTTCATTGATGATTCTTCTGCTGATTCTCTCTAAAAGGTCATGCGGAAGATGAGCAAATGTTGCCGTCATTCCATCAACTGCTTCAACAACTCTAACACAAACGGTATTGTCATAAGTACGGTTATCACCCATAACGCCGACTGATTTTACATTTAGTAAAACTACAAATGCCTGCCAAGTTTTTGCATAATATCCGCTTGCTTTTAACTCATCTAGTAAAATAACATCAGCTTCTCTAAGCAGGGTTAAATCAGCTTCATTGACATCACCCATTATTCTAATCGCTAAACCGGGTCCAGGAAATGGATGACGGTTAATCATAGATTCCGGAAGACCAAGCTCTAAGCCGATTTTGCGAACTTCATCTTTAAATAGTTCACGAAGCGGTTCGATTAACTGAAAATCCATCCAATCAGGTAATCCGCCGACATTATGGTGAGATTTTATAACCTCTGATGGACCGTTAACCGAAACAGACTCTATAACATCAGGATAGAGCGTGCCTTGAGCCAAAAACTTAATGCCGTCATGCTTTTTAGCCTCTTTCTCAAACTCTTCTATAAATGTGTGTCCGATAATTTTGCGTTTTTTCTCAGGATCGCTTACGCCTGCAAGTTTACTTAAAAAACTCTCTCTGGCATCAACGACAACCAAAGGCACTTTCAGATTGATTTTAAAAACTTCTTCAACCTGCTCTCTCTCACCTTTTCTAAGAAGTCCGTTATCTACAAAAACAGGTACAAGCTGATTGCCGATTGCTTCATAAAGCATAGCGGCAACAACAGAGCTGTCAACTCCGCCGCTTAGTCCGCAAAGAACTTTTCCGCTTCCGACTTTTTCGCGAATAATTTTAATCTGCTCTTTTAAAAAGTGTTCCATCTTCCACTTCTCTGTAACACCGCAAATATTTCTTGCAAAGTTGCGAAGCATCAAATAGCCCTCTTCCGAGTGCTGAACTTCCGGATGATACTGCATCGCATAAATGCGTCTTTTTTCATCCGCTATAGCAGCATACGGAGAGTTTGGAGATGTGGCAATCGGAGAAAAACCTTCAGGAAGTACATCTACTTTATCGCTATGACTCATCCAAACAACTCGCCCGTCATCACAATCTTTTAAAAGAGGTGAACAACCGTTCTCGTAATTATTTATAGTTAATTCTGCCTTACCGTACTCATGATGACTTGAGCGAATTACGCTACCGCCGAAATCCACTGCAATTCTCTGCATGCCGTAACAAATACCAAGCACGGGAATTCCCATTTGATAAACGCCTTGGTCAACCTCATAAGCATCTTTGTTGTAAACGGAAGAGGGTCCCCCGCTTAGAATAACACCCATTGGATTTTTTGCTTTAATATCTTCTACTTTAGTATGATATGGAAGAATTTCGCAATAAATCTTATCTTCACGCAAGCGGCGAGCTATAAGCTGGGTATATTGAGAGCCAAAATCTAAAACTATGATGCTAACATTTGTCATTTTGAATACCTTTAATAAGAGTGTTTTGAAGTGCCAAAAAATGGCTTTTAAGAGGGTACGGTACCCTTTTTATAGCAAAAGGATACAATAAATTTGTTTAATGTTTAATATAGAGACCCAATACCTGATATTGCATATACCAAATAACAACAGATACCACATACCCTACAAAAATAGTCCATGCATATTTCATATGTGAATCGAATGTATATATTCCCTGTAATTTACCCATTACTCCGACACCCGCAGCAGAGCCAAAAGATATTAATGAACCGCCGATACCTGCAGTCAGAGTAACAAGCATCCATTGGTCAACTCCCATATCCGGATTTGCTTTTAAGATTGCCGACATAACAGGAACATTATCAACAATGGCAGATAGAAAGCCAACACCGATATTTGACCATGTCGGTCCAAGAATCGACGGATTATAGACAACTGCGGCAAAAGCCAACCATCCTACAAAGTATAACGCTCCGACTGCAGCTAAAATGCCAAAAAAGAAGAGAAGAGTGTTATTCTCTATTTTACTCATAGACTCAAATATATTAAGCTTTGAGTTATATTTTCTTTTTAATCTGTATTGATAGATTTTTAGTAATACTAAACCAAACATCATACCCCACATAGCAGGAAGATGAAGAAATTGGTGAGACATTACTGCTAAGACAATTGTAATTACGCCAAGAATAACAACACTATTTGCACCTTGCATTAGTTCCGGAACTTTTTCTGTTGAAATGTCAAAATTTGGTTTAGTCTGCGGTACAAATCTGCTTAGTAAATATGCAGTGACTAAATATCCGCCGATTGAAGCAGGAAAAAGAAATAAAAAGTCTACAAACTCCCCTTTTCCGGATGTCCACGCCATAAGAGTAGTGATGTCGCCAAACGGACTCCATGCACCGCCTGCATTTGCGGCAACGACTATATTTATAGCACCAGGAACCAAAAACGATACCTTCTCACGCTCAATCGTAATCAATACGGTTGAGAATATAAGCGCAGTGGTTAAATTATCGGCAACAGGTGAGATAAAAAATGCAAGGAGTCCGGTAAGCCAAAAAAGTTTTCTATAACTGTATCCCTTTGAGACAAGGTTATATTTTAATTTCTCAAAAACATTCATGTGGATAAGCGTTTCAATATATGTCATTGCAACAAACAAAAAGAAAAATATTTCGGCAATCTCAAGTATTTGATTCTGTGCTTGTGTATGAACAAGATTCATATCAAGACTATTTAACATATAGTATATCGCTATAAGGATAAACATAAAAACACCGATAAAAAGAGCCGGTTTGGATTTGTCTATATGATACTTCTCCTCAGCAGCAACAAAGTAATACCCGACTACAAATATAATAAGAGAGGCAAAACCAATCCATGTAAGTGTCAAGTCCGGTATAACATTACCGACACCGCATGGATTTGCAAATGCAAAACTAAAACTAAACATAATGATTAATAATTTAATCATTATCATCCTTTTTTATATAATGCACCCCGATTGATTCCCCTCTTGCTAGTGCCGCAAGAACAATCTCTCTGGCTGTAAGTAGACGAAATTTAAGAAGTTTGCCGATTTTTTCTCCTAAAAGAGCATTGATTTGCTCTAACGCACTATTCAACCCTCGTTTTGTTCTAACAATAGAGACATTTTCCCACATAATTTTCCTAAGAAGATTTTTTTTCTCTTTATCTTCTTTATAACTCATTACCTCATCACTGACTTCAAATGTTATCTCTTTTTTTGTATGTTGCTTCTTTAAAATATCTTCTACAGCCCTTTTTCCAAAAACAAGACCCTCTAAAAGAGAGTTAGAAGCAAGTCTGTTCGCACCGTGAACTTTGGTAGAGGCAACTTCTCCTACCGCATAAAGAGATTTAACACTCGGCACGGCACCGTTTACATCCGTTTTAATCCCCCCGATTGCATAGTGAAAAGCCGGAGATATAGGAACTCTCTGTTTTGGTACATCAAAGCCCAAACCTTGGAGATTTTTATATAAGTTCGGAAATCTTTTTGTAAAATATACATGATCAAAATTTTTAAATGAAAGATATGTCTGTAACCCTGTTTTTTTGTTATGATCGTATATTGCTTTACTCACTATATCCCTTGATGCAAGCTCTCCTCTCTCGTCATAATCAAATAGAAATCTTCTTCCCTCTTCATCTTCAACCGTAGCGCCTTCTCCCCTTAGAGCTTCCGTTAGAAGCAGCTTTTGAGCAGAGTCGTTATCTACATATACGGTCGGATGAAACTGCATCATCTCCATGTCGGCAAGCTCTATGCCCTTCATAACGCAAAGTCCCTGCATATCAGCACTGATGCAAGGCGCGTTTGTATGGTATGCGTACAGCGAGCCTACTCCACCGCTTGCGATTATTACACTATCGGCATAAATATTTCTTCGCTCTCTGTGATCTAACACCGTTACACCGTAACACTCACCATCTTTTATAAGTAAATCTACAACTCTGGCATCGGTTAGCATCGGATGAGGATTTTGTTCTAGCAAGAAGTAGTGCATATATCTACCCGTGGCATCTCCACCTGCGTGAAGTATTCGCTCTTTTGAATGGGCAGCTTCTTTTGTGTATAGAAGTTTTCCATCATTATCTCTATCAAACTCAAATCCGCGAGCTATCAAATCATCAATAATTGCTCTTGAACTCTCGCTCAAAACTTTTACAGCCCCTTCATCGCAAAGTCCTGCTCCTGCATCAAGCGTATCTTTTACATGCAGAGGGATATCGTCTTTATCTATGGCTAAAGCGATACCGCCTTGAGCATAAAAACTATTGCACTTAAAAGTCTCTCTTTTATTTATGATGAGAACTTTTTTATCACGAGGCAGATGCATAGCAGCATAAAGTCCTGCTACACCGGCACCTACGATTATTACATCATATTTCATCTATTTCCACTACTGCTTTCATTATTGTCTCCACTCGGCTTTTTGATAAAAAATTTTACATTTTTATCGCCTTGCGGTGCATCTTCTAAATAATATGGATTACCCTTGTATCCACATCCACTAAAACTTAATAAAAACATTGCTATAATTACTAGATGAAAAACGCTAGTCAAATTATAAATTCCATTCAAAGCAGACCTCAATTCTCTAAACTATCTTATTATAAATGTGTCAAAATAGTGCAATCTATGTTTACTCCGCCTATACAAAAAATGATTAACTTTGCCTACATCAAAAATAGAACTCTATTTTTTGTATTTAATCATCCCGTTGGGAAACAAGAGTTTGATAATAATATACAAAGCATTAAAAGTGCTTTAAAGTTCTATATGCCCGAGGAGTGCAAAGAGTGTGATGAGAATTTATTTGATGATATAAAAGCTTTTGTAACGCATACTCCAAAAAAAGCCAAAGAAGAGCTAAAAGAAGTCAAACAAGTTTATAAAGAGCGCTCAACCGGCAATTTTGAGATAAACATAGATGATGAAAAATTAAATTCACTCGTTCGTAGTATTCAAAATATCATTAAGAGTCATCATGACGCTTGAGCAAACCATAAAGCAACTACCAGATTGTGCCGGGATATATCAATATTTTGATAAAGATGGACACTTACTCTATGTAGGAAAAGCAAAAAGTTTGGCAAAAAGAGTAAAAAGCTACTTTTATTTTACACCGGAGTTAAAACCGAACCCAAATCTATCAAGCAGAATTACAAAGATGATTTCTCAGACTATCTCTATGAATTATATAGTCGTAAACTCCGAACATGATGCATTAATCCTAGAAAATTCACTTATAAAACAACTTACGCCCAAATACAATATTTTACTTCGGGATGATAAAACTTACCCATATATTTACATAGACAACTCACAAGAGTATCCAAGATTTGAGATAACAAGAAAAATCATAAAATCTTCAAATATTAAATACTATGGTCCCTACTCCGTGGGTGCAAGAGATATCTTAGACTCCATATACGAGATATGTAAACTTGTACAAAAAAAAGGGTCTCTAAAATCAAAAAAACTATGCCTTTATTATCAAATAGACAAATGCCTTGGACCTTGTGAGCTAAAAATTTCAGATGAAACATACAAAAAAGAGCTTGACGCAGCAAAAGAGCTGATTCAAAATAAAAAAATATTACTTAGTAAACTTAACGAAAAGATGCACTTTTATGCCGAGAATCTTCGGTTTGAAGAGGCGGGCAAAATTAGAGACAGATGCGAGCGAATCAGCCGTTCAGAGATTAAAAGCGAGATAGATTTTGCAAGCAGTGAAAATTACGATATATTCGTCCTACAAAACACAATAAATAGAGCGGTAGTCGTTAGAATATTTATGCGAGAGGGCAAAATCATCTCATCTTCTCATGATTACATACAGCTCAATGAAGGTTATGATGAAAGTGAGCTGTATCAGAGAGTTTTAATGGATTTTTACTCCAACGGTAAACCGCCTATTGTGGCACCGATATTGATAGCTTCAGAGTTTGAAGGCAAAGATATAATAGAAGAGTATTTAACTACTCTATTTGAAAAAAAAGCAGAGATAAAAGTACCTAAGATAGGAAACAAAAAGCAACTTATTGATTTAGCTCTGTTAAATGCGGCAGAACTTCTAAAAAAAGAGAATCCACAAAACAGCGACGAAATAGTAGTTGAAATAAAGGAATTATTTTCTTTAGAACGAACTCCAAAGCGAGTAGAAATTTTTGACAACTCTCATTTAGCGGGAATGGCTACTGTAGGCGCAATGGCAGTTTATGAAAACGGTGTATTTGATAAAAAAAGCTATCGCATCTACCATCTTGATGCAAAAGATGAATATGCACAAATGAGAGAGTTGCTTACAAGAAGGGTTGAGAGTTTTTCTAAAAGTTCTCCTCCTGATTTATGGATTTTAGACGGCGGAAGTACGCTTTTAAATCTGGCAGTTGAAATTTTGGAGTCAAATGGAATTTTTTTAGATGTTATAGCAATATCAAAAGAGAAGGTTGATGCAAAAGCACATCGTGCAAAAGGCAAAGCAAATGATATCGTACACACAAAAGAGGATAGTTTTAAACTTCAAAATAGCGACAAAAGACTGCAATGGGTACAGAAGCTAAGAGATGAAGCACATAGATGCGCTATAAACTTTCATAAAAAAACAAAACTAAAGATAGATCAAGAGAGTAAACTTTTAACACTTAGTGGAATATCTCAAGCAAAAATCATTAAACTTATAAACCATTTTGGTACATTTGATGCGCTAAAAAAAGTAAGTATTGAAGAAATAAGTCTTATTTTAAACATAAAAGATGCAAAAATAATAAAGACCATTTATAAATAAGTTTTTTTTTAAACTATTAATGCTATATTTAGTAGAATTTATGATGTTGAATATATTATGCAAAGGTTTTTTATGAACAAAATAGTACCAAAAAATGAAGAGTATATTTTTGAAGGCAAGGTAGCTATTAGCCAAACGGATTTAAAGGGTAATATAACTTTTGTTAATAGAAAATTCAGCGAAATATCCGGTTATACGGTAGAAGAGCTAATCGACAGCAATCATGACATAATAAAACATCCCGATGTTCCCGAAACGACTTTTGAGAAGATGTGGAAAACTCTAAAAGGCGGTCAAGTTTGGAATGGTATGCTAAAAAATCTTCGTAAAGACGGTCGCTACTACTGGGTAGATATTGAAATCGCTCCGATTTTCGATAAACAAGAACGAATAACCGGATATATCTCCGTAAGTAAGCCTTCTGCAAGAAAAAACATTCAAGATAGCGAAAAACTACTTCACCAACCAGATAGTATAAATTAAAGGACTCGTATGTTAATCTACAATCATCAAAAAGAGTTTTTAGGAATTGACGAAGAAGATTTAAAAACTCTTGGTCTCTCAAACCTTGTGGATCTTTACACGGAAGCAGCGGAATTTGCAGATTTGTTTGTAAAAACACCCGGTTTTGTTCATAATTTTAAACATATACATTGGATTGATTATATCACTTGCAATGATAGCGGTACGGAGTCAAAAGCTATTATTCATGTTAAAGGAAAAAATTATACAACCGGTATAGAGATTAAAACAATTTATCTGGTTGACAACCCATCGCAAAAAGCATATATAGTTAATCTCTTGGGCATAAAATCTCTATCAAATGAGCAGAGTGAAAAAATTTCCGCAGATATCCTCAGCAAGCCTATACCAAAAACCGTACAAAGTTCAACAAAGTTGGCAGAAGCCGGTTATGACAGATTAAATCCAAACATAATCAAAGATATTTATGAAGATATGCCTCTTGAAATTGAAAAAAAGAGTAAGCAACAAGATTTTATAGCTAAACCTGTAATTGAAAAGGTTGAAGAACCTGAAGCGGCACCGGTAATAAAAGTAGAGAAAACAAGTAAAGAAAAAGAAAAAATAGATGAAACTCCTTTTTCAAACTATAAGTACGATCCGCGAGTAGCATCACAAGATCTCGGTTTGCCGATTGATTTGGTGGAGGAGTTTATTCAAGACTTCATTGCTCAAGCAAATAGTTTTAAAGATAAACTTTATGAAGCAGCAAAAACCGGAAATTCAAGTAACCTGAGAACTCAATCACACAAACTAAAAGGCGTTGCCGCAAACTTAAGAGTAGAAGATGCTTTGGATGCTTTGACGATAATAAATACATCAAATGATGATAATGAGATCAAAACAAATCTAGACAGACTCTATAGGATAATAGATAAATTATCCAACAAAGAGTTTGTAACGGCAGAGTCTTCCGTCGCTAAAAAAGAACCGCAAAAGAGTGAAGACGAGTTTGTATTATCTTTTAAAAATGATAAACTAGTTCAAGATACACCGAGCATAAAAATTGATGATTCTGAAGTTCCTGACTCCATAGAGGTTCCTGAATTGGCGGATGATGAATTTCTAAAACCAAAAATTATAGTAGATGAAAATGTTATTGACGAAGATTTATCTATATTAGATAATACTGACGATGATATCCAAGAAAGCGAGAATGATGGTATTGAAGAGAAATCAGAAGAGAAATCAGAAGAAAAATCACCTAATCTTATTCTTCATTACAATAAAAAACAGATAGCTCATGATATCGGATTAGATATAGACAGCTTCAATGAACTCTTTGAAGACTACTTAAACGAGGCAAAGGATCTCTCTAAGTCAATGAATATTGCTGTTGAAAAAAATAATTTAAAAGAGTGCAAAAATATTGCAATCAAACTAAAAGGAATGAGTGAAAATATGAGAATTCATGATTTTGATAATGCGTTGGAAGCTATAATTAACTCTACGGAAACAGTTCATGCTGAGGGTCCTGTTAAAAATATAGCTTTAAAACTAAATCTAATCTCAAATACAGAGGATAAGTAATGCAACTTAGTTTAAAAAACAGATTGAGATTAATCGGTCTTTTACCGATTATAATACTCTTTTCAATGACAAGCTATTATGTTTATAACTCATTTATGGCATATAAAGCGGCACATGGGCTACAAGATAAATTGGAGCAAAATACATACTTAAACGATATAGTCACAAATGTCGCAAGAGAACGCGGTATGAGTGCTATGTATCTTGGAAGCGAAGCAGCTGCCAATACTCTAAAATCATTGCATGAACAGAGAAAAGTTGTTGATGACAAAGTTTTAAAATATATAGAGCATGCCCAAAGAAAGAAAACATTGGATATCAATCCTGAAAATAAAAGTATTGTAGAATCAAATGTAAATGATGTTATCTCATCTATGGCAAAAATCAAGTCCACAAGACTTCTTATTGATGAAAAAAAGATTACATTTGATGAAATATTTGCAACAGTGTACAACCCGATACAAGCAAAACTTATTAAACAGCTTACGCAGGTTACGGATAGCCAGGTAGATAAAGAGATAAGCGAGCTATATTCGCTATATATCTCAATAGTTAATGCAAAAGAGGCTTCCGGTATTGAGAGAGCATATATGTCGTATAATATCTCACACTCGACACAATTAAGCGAAGATGATTTAAGCAAGTGGATTACAATTATCGGTAAAGCCGATGCAGTTAATTATGACAGTATCCAAAATAAAGAGCTATTGAAAAAACTAGATGCTATCCTTAAAACAGAAGAATATATAGGTCTTTTACAAGATATCAATAGTGAGAGAACCGCTATTATGTCCACTTCAGCAAGCGGCAAATACAGTACATCTTCTGGTGTATGGTTTGCAATGATATCCGAGAAAATTAATATTATCTCAGAAGCAGAAAATCTACTTTTAAAAAATATGAACAACAAAGCTCAAGATACACAAAAGAATTCTCTACAAGTATTAATTATCACATTTGCTGTATGGCTTATTTCAATTATTCTTGCATTTCTTGGTTATGTACTTTCAACCGAAACTGCTACCAACATTAAGCACCTTGAGAATGTCCTAAAAAAAGTTGCACAGGATTACGATTCTCAAGGTAGAAAAATCGACTTACAAACATCCCAAGGTACCGATTTAGCGTATGAGCTTCTTGAACAAATTATCGAACAGACAAAAAAAGATAAGATTACCGCTCAAGAAGCAAGTGAAGCAAAATCTATGTTCTTGGCAAATATGTCACATGAGATTCGTACACCTTTAAATGGTATTGTCGGGTTTACCGAACTTCTAAAAGATTCAGGTTTAAAAGAAGAGCAAAGCGAATTTGTTGACATTATCGAAAAGAGTTCTGAAAATCTTCTTGAAATTATTAATAATATCCTTGACCTTTCTAAAATTGAAAGCAATAAACTTGAAATTGAACATATAGCATTTAACCCTATCATAGAGTTTGAAAGTGCAGTTGAAGTTTATGCGGTTAGAGCAAGCGAGAAACATATCAACCTTGGTTGTTTTATTGATCCACAACTTGAATTCCCGCTTAAAGGCGACCCTACAAAACTTAAAGAGGTTATTATCAATCTTCTTTCAAATGCCGTTAAATTTACCAACAATGCCGGCTCTATTAATGTAAATATCAGAAAAATTAAAACTGATGAGATTGGCAAAACAAGAGTTAAGTTTGAAATACAAGATAGCGGTATAGGTGTTACAAGTGAGCAAAAATCTAAAATTTTTGAAGCATTCAGCCAAGCTGACACATCAATTACGCGTAAATACGGCGGTACGGGACTAGGACTTACAATTTCAAGTAACTTTGTCGAATTAATGGGCGGTAAGCTTGATTTAGAGAGTCAAGTAGGTGAGGGGACAACTTTCTTCTTCACTATTGATTTTGAAAATCTTGAAACACTCAGTGAAGGTTCTCAAAATAGTTTTAGCAGCTTAAACGCACTTATTTTAAGCGATATGGTAAAGATAAAAAAACAGGACAAATATCTAAGAGAGTATCTTGATTATTTTGGGGTTGGGTATAGCGCATTTAAAAGCATAAGCAAAATTGAGCTTCTTCAAAGAGATACTCATTATGATATTATATTTGTAGATTATGACTATGTAAGCGACGAGGAACTGTCCGAGATAAGTAAGCTTTCACAAGAGGTTGTGGTTTTAACAAAATCAAATCTCATCAAGAAAGTGGAGTCTCTAGGTTTAGATATATTTAAAACTCTCTATGAGCCGCTACACTGTTCAAAAATAAAACAGATATTAGAGAACTATAGTATATTGCATGCTGCCGCACAGATTGTTAAAAAACAGTCTCGCAAGAAATTTGATTTAAACAAATCAAAATTTATCGCAAATGTTTTAGTTGCTGAAGATAATATCATAAATCAAAAGCTCATCAAACGAACACTTGAAGATTTGGGATTAACCATAACTTTAGCAAACAACGGTCTTGACGCATTCCAAAAAAGAAAAGATCAAGCGTTTGATATGATTTTTATGGATATTCAGATGCCGTTTTTAGACGGTGTTGAAGCAACAACAGAGATTTTAGAATGGGAAGAGGATTATAATAAACCTCATATACCGATTGTAGCACTAACGGCTAATGCGCTTAAAGGAGATAGAGAGAGGTTCTTAGCTGCAGGTCTTGATGAGTATACAACAAAACCTTTAGTTCGTTCGGAAATCATCTCTGTCTTAAATCAATTTTTAGCTGATCACATAGTTGAGATGGATGATTCGCAAGAAGTTTTTCAAGAAGCCCTCGTAGAAAAACTTGATGAATCTATAAAAAAAGAGATGTTACCAGAGTATAGAGCGGATATACTTATAGCTAAAAAAAGTGCTTTTGAAACAAAACTATATACAAAGATTATAGAGGGAATTGATGGCTTAACTTATGAAGTGGCATCTTCACTCATAGATTTTCAAGAACTTATAGAGAATTACTCTTATAAAGTTGTACTCTTTGATAAAGAGTATAGTGATTTAGATGTAGCCCAAGTATCTTCGTGTATTAAAAAACTGAGTACTTCAAATAAACTTAGCTCTCATATCGTACTAGTAGATGACTCTATGCAAAAAGACAGCTTTAAGCATGCAGAGTATGTAGATGAAATCATCGACAATAAAGTAAATAAAGATTTATTAAAATCTCTATTTACTAAATATGCTTAAAAGGTAAAATAAAATGTTAAAAAAATTAATAGTTCTAGCAGTAGATGACGATATGATAAATCTTAAGCTCTTAAAATCTATGCTGACAAAAAATGAGAATGTTCAAGAGGTTTTAGAGGCGAAGAACGGTGCAGATGCGATTGCTCAAATAAAATTAAGACCTGATATCAATCTTATTCTTTTAGATATCATTATGCCTGTAATGAACGGTCTTGAAATGTTAGAAATAGTTCGTGCCGATAATAGTATGGATCAGATTCCGGTTATTGTTCTAACAACCGATGAGACTAAAAAAAGCCAAGCCCTAGAGCTTGGCGCTAATGGTTTTTTAATGAAACCTATAAGAAACAGTGATTTAACACAAAAAATAGATTCGCTTATGTTTCAATAACTGATGTTACGCACTAAAGCTTGTTTTTCGAGAATTATGAGGTGTCTTGCACTCTTTTTTTGCAAAAGTGCGCAAGGACACATTAATTAAACTTCTCTTGCACAACCTAGATTGCTTCGTCGTTCATTCTTGGCACATGAGTGTCATTGCAAACGAAGTGAAGCAATCTAATTAAATTTTTGTCATACTTACCATTCATTTCAAACCAAAATATGTTCTAATACCTCTTCTATTCTACTCACAGGAATTATCTCTAAAGACTCTTTTACCTCTGCAGGAATCTCATCCAAATCTCTTTCGTAATTTTTTAGCGGAATAAGCACCTTGCTCATATCAGCTTTATGCGCTGCAATAAGCTTCTCTCTGAGTCCGCCTATCGGCAATACATCACCGCTTAAAGAGACCTCTCCCGTCATTGCAATTTCTGAACGAATTTTTCTAGAACTTAATATGGAAGAAATAACACTTACCATTGCTATACCGGCACTTGGTCCATCTTTTGGAGTTGCACCGTCAGGAATATGCAGATGTAAATCATATCGCTTATAAACTTCGCTTGAGTCAATTTTTACGCCATCCTCTTTCTCTTTTGCAGAAAGCGGAAGATTACTATCATCAATTTGGAGTCTTTTAGTATCTATTAGAGTTTTAACAACGCTATAGGCGATATGTGCCGACTCTTTCATAACATCACCGAGGCTACCGGTTAGCTGCATAGTTCCTTTACCTTTGATGCGAATACTCTCTATCTTTAAAACATCTCCGCCGACCGCAGTCCACGCAAGACCGTTTACAACTCCCAAAACGGGAACTTTTGTTGTTTTTTCTATCTCAAATACGGTTTTATCAAAATAGTCTTTGAGATTTTTTAGAGTTAAGGAAACTTTTGTAACCTCAGGATGTTCTAAAATTTCTCTAGCAACTTTTCTCGACATATCGGCAATGCGACGACGAAGATTACGAACACCTGCTTCACGGGTATAGCTATGTATCAACTCTTTTAAAGCCGGTTTTGAAATGTTTAACTCGGATTTTTTTAGTCCGTGTTTTTTTAACTCTTGAGGGATAAGATATCTTGAAGCAATCTCAAACTTCTCTTGAGGCGTATATGAACTAATAGAGATAAACTCCATTCTATCGCGAAGCGGAGCCGAGATTTTACCGACATCATTTGCCGTTGCTATAAATATAATTTTTGAGAGGTCAATATTAAAGTTAAGGTAATAATCTCTAAACTCCTTATTTTGCTCTGGGTCTAATACCTCAAGAAGTGCCGCTGTCGGGTCTCCCCTACCTGTTTTAGCCACTTTGTCAATCTCATCTAAAACTACAACGGGATTCATTTTTTTGGCATCTATCAAACCCTGTACTATTCGCCCTGGCATAGCACCGACATAAGTTCTTCTATGCCCTCTTAACTCATTTACATCTTCTAACCCGCCAAGCGCTATCCTTACAAGAGGTCGTTTAAGCGCCTCCGCTATAGAGTTTGCCAGCGATGTTTTACCGACACCCGGAGGTCCAGAGAAACAAAGAATTGCACCCGAGTCGCTCTTTATGCCTCTTAGCTCCATTAACTCTTTAACTGCAAAAAATTCTGCAATTCTCTCTTTTGGTTTTTCTAGCGAAAAATGGTCTTTATCTAGTTGATTTTCAACTTCGCTGATTTTAAGCTCTTTTTTACTCTCCTGCCCAAAAGGAATCTCCAAAGCCCAATCCAAATATGTTTGAGTCATTGATGCATCTGAAGAGTCCGGATGCATGCGAGAGAGCCTCTCTATCTGTTTATGCACCTCTTTATAAGCCTCAGCACTCATTTTTTCTTTCTTTGCTTCAAGCTTTTTACGATACTCTTCTATCTCTTCATCTCTTGAAGTATCACTTCCAAGCTCTTTTTGAATCTGCTTTAACTGCTCTTTTAAAAAATACTCTTTATTGATTTTTTCTATGTGAGTATGTACCTTTGAACGAATCTCTTTTTGAAGTTTATTTGCTTCTATCTCATCAATAAGATATTCTATGAGATCCAAAAATCTTCTCTCTGTATTTGACTCTATAAAAAGGTTATATGCCTGCTCTTTTTTTAACTTTACCGTGGAGCAAATCAAATCAATTATACGATTGTAATCATGATTTTCCTCTATAGTTCTAAGCAAATCGGGAGGAAAATAGTTACTGACACTAGCAAGCGTTCTAACCTTTTCACGAAGAATTTCCAGTATAGCATCTATTTTTAAAGAGCTTACATTTGTTGCTTTTATGATATCTACATTTGCAATAAGCGGACTATCTGAAACTTTTGTAATTATCTTAGCACGGGCAAGACCTTGAAAAAGAACTTTGACTCTGCCATCAGGAAGCGAAACTTTTCGCATAATAGAACCAACTACACCTGCGTTATAAAGCGATTCAAATACTCTTTCACCCTCATGCGAAGGCTTTGTCGGACAGATTATTACCAAAGAGCTCTCTTCTATAGCTTTTGAGGCAGCCTTTATATTACTCTCGTCACTCAAAAAAAGTGGCGCTATCATAAATGGATATAAAAAAAGCTCATCCTCCACAATAACGGGAATATCAGCCGGAAATTCACTATAATCACTTAGTTTCATTTTTATCTCCTGCAACCTCATCCTCTTTTACAGAGTTTCTTGAAACAACGCTTTTCGTATCAGGTATTATAAATTCATACCAGCTAGAAGTACCGTCTCCTTCAAACCATGAACGATACCATGGAGCAACTGCTCTATCTATCTCTTTTGAAACAATCCAAGGCTGAGGATTTACAGTTTTATAGTAATTGGCACTCTTTGGCTTATCTAACCTATCATATAAATCAGCGATACTCTCATTAAGCGCAAATTGTGCGAGATAGAGACGAATAAGCATCGTATTTACAACCTCTAAATACATAGAACTCGGATAATTTACTTTAAACGCCTCACCCTCGACTATCGCTTCATCTATTAAAGCTTGATCACGCCTAGGGTGTGGAAGAGCCATATATTTTGCTTTTATTTTTAAAAACTCCGCCTCCTCTTTTTCATTAGGCGTTGCATATCTCTTTATATACTCATCCAAAAAATGCTCGCTTAAGAGATACTCTTCATGCTGCATGTGCGCAATTGCCAAAATCATAGTAGCTTCCGGAAGCATAGGCGAACCTATATGCTCCCCTTGAAGTGAGCTGTAGTAGTTGTCTGCTTTTTCCAAATCGCCCTTAGATACATTTTCAACTATTTTAGAGTACCAATAAATAGCCGGCTTGTTATACTCTTCAACATCTTTCGAACAACCTATAAATAACATTGGAAACAGCAGCAAACTTGTTGCCAAATAACTCTTTAATTTCATCAAATAAATTCCTGATTTTAAATAAGATGTTATTTTATCTAAAAGTTATATAACGCTCATTAAACTAAGTATATTTTATGCTTATAGTGGTACAATTAAGGAAATAAATAACAGGGGTTTTTAATGAAATTTGATGTTTGCGTACCTATTTTAGGCTTTGAAGATGTAAAAGAGGTAACTTTAGAAAAGATTGATGATATTTTTATGAAAATGCAATCCATAAACGATAAACATATTTCATTTACTTTAATAAACCCATTTGTTTTAAGAGAGTACGACTTTGAAGTTCCTGATAATATTCAAAAATTACTAGAGATGGATAAAAACTCAAATTTGATTATCTTAAATATTGTACTTATCCAAACTCCTATAGAAAACTCAGTAGTAAATTTTGTCGGTCCTATGGTTTTCAACACAGATAACAACAAAGCTGCTCAAATAATTTTAAATGACTCTAGAGAATTTTGCGTTGCTGAAAAGATTTCTACTTTTTTAAAAAAATAATATGTTTCTTGCAATAAAGAGAGATTAAAATGAAAAATCGCAAATATGGCTCAACGAAAAATCTCTCTTTAATAGAGCTAAAGAACAAAATTGATTCTCTGCCTTATATAAAAACTGCATTTTTGTTTGGCTCTCGTGTCTCCGGAGAGACACACGCAAAAAGTGATTATGATTTTGCCTTTGAAATGGAAAAACTTCAAAATGAAAATTGGGGTATGCAGGCTAAAGCTTGGGTAGATATATGCGATATACTGGATTTAAAAGAGTACGATGTTGATGTAGTAGATTTATCAAGCGCAGACTCATATCTAAAGCAAACAATTTTGCAAAACCATATTTTGCTAAAAGGTGATAAAAATGACATTTCAAGATTACTTAACTAAAACAAAATCTATTGCAAATGAAGAGTTTGAAATCTTAAATTTACTAAGCATAGGTGATTTTGACAGGATAACCATAAGAGCAGCAAAAAGTTCTTTACAGGTAATGATTGAAAATGCTATTGGAAAAGCAAAAAAAATATTGCAACATTATAATTGTACAATCATACCAAACGAGAGCAGAGATGCTCTTAGAATATTGCATGATTGTGAAGCAATCAATGATGAAATATACTCTTCACTCCACAGTGCCATCGGTTTTCGCAACGCGATGATTCATGATTATATGACATTCAATAATGAGATTTTAATTGATATTGTTAAAAATAAAAAATATATAAATATCTTTAACTTTTTAATAGATGAATGCAGATATAGCGATTTGATACATAAACGAATTCAAAATTATTCATTTTAAAGAAAAGGCGTATTTATGCATATAGAATTAAAACTTAATAGCTATTGAATCAATATGATTTTATATCTAATGTTTTAATTTTTGGTTCATTTGCCATAGTGAAATCTATTTAAGCAGCTACTAAGCATTTTTGTTTGTATAATAGTAATATGTTAATATTATAGTTTTGTTGTGTTTTAATTTTCTGTAAATGAAGTTTGAGTGTGGCAATGTTTTGATTGGAGAATTAGATGAAAACTTTTAAATTTTTACCACGATTGTTTGCCGTTTTTGGATTTGTAATGATGTTTGCGGTAGCGGGGTGGGGGGCGTCAAGTAACAACCCAACTGTAACATTTTCACCGATAAGTTCATCTGTGACTGAAGGGTCGGGGGATATAACGATAACATACACCCTTTCAATAGATGTAGCTCCTGATCAGAAAGATATAACAATTAATTATACAACTACAAATGCAACGGCTGTTTCACCCACAAATTTTACAGCAACATCTGGTACTGTTACATTTACTAAAAATGCTGCTCCCGTCAATCAAACATTTAGTGTTGTTATTAAAACAGATGCGGCAATCAATTCTGATGTATTGTTTAATATCAATCTTACCAATACTACAAATGCTGCTCAAAGTGTTACATTACCAAATACAACTGCAACTGTTAATATTTTAAATATTACCCCTCCACTAACTATTTCTATTGGCAATACATCAATTGAAGAAGGTAACAGTGGAACTACTCTTATGAGTTTTCCAATTACATTAAACACTTCATTAACAGACACAACAATCGTGGAATACCGATTTAATGATGTTACTACAGATATTAATGATACCAACAAAACTAACGGAACGACTTATTCATTTGTTCTTTCATCAGGGATACCAGCAGGGGTAACAGTTGTTCCAATGGTAGGTATAGTTGGAGATTCAAATATTGAAAATAATGAGACTTTTACAATAACTCTTTTAACTACCACATCTGGTTCAATAGACTCAGCCCATGCTACTGCGACAGGAACAATTAAGAATGATGATGCTGGCGGTGGAGGAGGGGTACCTATTATATACTCGCCGGGTGTCGTTGATGTTGTAGATACTTATCAATCTACCGTCGGAACTCCTTTTTATCAAGCAGTTCTAAAAACAAAGATTGCAAGTAAAACCAACATGACGCTCGATGCGGTATATCTTGGTTCCGATATGACGGCGAATGCCGTTTATAATGCAGCTGATATGCCTGTTTTTCTATATGTTTACGATCCAGTAGCCAATACAGTTACTCGGTTGTATGAACAAGCAGATTTAACTGAACCATTGGCTGCAGTAATAGAAAAAGGAAGCATGAGCGGTACAAGCCCATTTTTCACACTGCCGTCTATTGCTACAAAAGAGGCTTATATTTTAATGAAATATCTTGATTATCAAGCTCTTGATCTTGCTGGTGGACCGAATTGTCTTCAAAATAGCTCGGTAGGAGCCAATGCGGTTCCAGGAATGCCATCATGCGTCTCATCAGATGTTCAATATCTAGACGCGTTTCATCAGGAAGCATTTGATAGATGTAAAGTGCAGCATGGTCAACCATGCGAACCGAGCCATCACGGTTATAGCGGAGGAGGAGATCCACTCTTCCCTGGATATGATCCAGTATATGATCATAAATACGGATGCTACGAATGTACACTTGGGGCAACGCCTTTAGTTCGCTCGGTAGACAATTTTGCTATTCGTCCAAACGATTTTAACAGCACCATTGTTGCCAATCAAATATTTACGGCAGGAACACCTACATCCTTAACTTTCCGTGCAGATCGATTTGGTGGAGCAGGAACACAAGCCTACAACGAAACGGAACATACTTCATTTGTAGTAGATGTAAATATAAGCAATCCTGCAAAAGTCTGCCAAGATATGAACATAAGCTTTAGCCCGAATATCAATTTCACTAACGGAACGGTTACAAACAACTATACATTAAGCAATGTAGGCGATTTTAATATAACAATGTATGAAATAGTCGGCTCGGAGTATGCACTTGTAGATGCTGATGATACAAACACCTCACTCCGTTTAATATCTCCGTATACACAACAAATCAAAGTGATTCCTGATCATTTTATGATTGACGGAAATTTAACTAACGGTTCAAGCGGATTTACATATCTCTCAAATTTTGAAGAACACAACACGACTCAAAACCGCACTATTTCGGCATCACTGGATTTAAATGTCTCGGCAAGGCGTGCGGATAATAACATCACCTCAAACTACACATCTCAGTGCTATGCAAAAGGCGGTAATGTAACTCTTGGCTTAACTAATCCGATAGTAATTACGCCTACAGGTGCCCTAACTAAACTGATTTGGTATCATTACAACCCTGACAGCAACGGCTCAGTTGTGTTAGATGGAGTAACCACGCAGTATCCAATACCATTTTTAAGCACACAGTTTGATAGCAATGATACAAACGGAACGGCGCAATTTAACTACAAAATCAATTTTGACAGAAATGTAACAAAAGTCGCAAATCCTTTTATGGTAGTCGTTACAGATATGAATGTCACCGATGTTGATGCAGTAAACGGTACAAATTCAGCAGACAGCAATGCAACATTTCTCTTCGGTCGTACACACGCTTCAAGACAGAGATACGAAGGAAATACCGGAACAGCAAATATCTACTTTGAGTCCTTCTGTTTTGGAACAGGCTGCGATAAAACTCTGCTTCCAAATGGTACGACTTCACAAAGAGTTGATGATGTAAGATGGTTTGTCAATGGAAACCATAACATAGTAAATGATGGAAATATCAGCATAGTTGTTCAAAAAGGCGGAACTAATGCAGCAAGCGATATAGTTGATGCTACAGATAATCCTATCGGGAATCCATCTGTTACTACGCTTGGGTATGATGGAACAAAGGGCTATCCATACAAAACAACAATGGAAAATAATGCATCAAATTGGCTGATACAACATGAATATAATCCTAGTGCTACGACAAATGAGTTTCAAGTTGAGTTTGATAATATAGGCGGATGGACAGGTGAACACGAGACAAATACTACAACAAAAACTCCCACTGGAGTAACAACAAATAGGAGAATCATGTGGTAAGAAGAAAAACCACTCTAGGTAGATTTGCTTTTACCATGATAGAGCTTATTTTTGCCATTGTTGTTATCTCTATTGCCGTACTATCTCTTCCTGTGATGACTCAAATAACTTCAAGAGGGATTGAAAGTAATATAGTTCAAGAGGCTGTTTTTGCAGCTTCAGCCGAATTAATGGGGGCAACATCATATTATTGGGATTTAAACTCTATGCAAGATGCAAATAGAAGCCGCCTAGAGAGAGTTATAGAAGTTAATGGCAATTGTAATGCAGACAGATTAAGACCGGGGCATATCAATCAGCCATATCATAGAAGATGCTTAGACGACAATACGACAGGCATTGCCGGTACTTCTGACACCACTTTTCCAAACTTAAATAATGCCGCTCATAGTGCCGATGCCATATTTACAGACTCAACCACAAATGCGGCCGGCTACAAAAATACATATACAAGTACTTTGGCTATCGCGCAAGGCTTAGGGGACAACAATGTAAAAGAGCTGACAGTTTCTGTAAGTGATTCTGGTGGAAATCTTGTAACCTCTCTAAAAATATACAGCGCAAATATCGGCGAGATAGACTACTACAAGAGGAGATTTTAATGCGCAAATCTGCTTTTACACTTTTAGAGCTTATCTTTGTAATCGTGGTTATGGGTATTCTTGCTAAATTTGGCGTTGAACTTTTATCTCAGGCTTACAAAAGCTTTATCTTTTCAAGTGTAAACAATGCCCTGCAGTCAAATAGCGCCGCCGCGGTTGAAACCATAGCTTCAAAATTACAGTATCGCGTAAAAGATTCCGTTATAGCAAGAGAGAGTGACAATAATTTCAGTGGACTTGCAGGCTACACAGCTGCTACTGCTCCAATCTTAGAATGGGTTGGCAGCGATGTTGACGGTTTTCGCGGTAATACAGGGACAACGCCTCTTTGGAGCGGGATTATAGACTTAGACCCATCAAGTGCGACTGCATTGGTTTCTCCCGGAACAGATACGACAGCGTTAAATACTCTAATCGGCGTTTTATCTCCAGGTGCTACAACGATTAATGATGCGGCTCTCTATTTTATAGGTTCCGATAGTGATATTCAAACCGGTTATGGATGGGATGGAAATGTTACTGCAATAAATAATCAAAACGGTACCATGCATCCTATAAACTCAATTGGTGGACAACCTACCCAATTCGCACCTGCTACTGGGACTTTTGCAGGTACTAATGTTTATGAGTACTATCAACTTGCTTGGACGGCTTATGCAGTTGGAATAAGTGATTACGATGCAGGCACAAATACAGGTACTCTTATGCTCTACTACGATTATCAACCATGGAAAGGCGAGAGTTATGCAAATGGAACAGCTGTGAAAATTATGGACAATGTAAGTACATTTAGATTTAGAGCTGCAGGTTCGATTATAAAAATAGAGGTGTGTGTAAATTCTGATTTAGTGGAGGATTATTCGTTATGCAAAGAAAAAACAATATTCTAAAAACCAATCCTCGTAAAAATAGAAGCGGCTTTGCTATGATTATGGCTATAATCGTGATTGTCATTATTACAACCATCATGGCTCTTTCTATCTCTCTGACAACCCAAACGACTAAAAGAACAACCGATTTATATCTCTATGAACAAGTTGCACTTCATGCTAAAAGTGTAGCCGAGTTAGCTATGCTTAGCATCGCTAAAAATGGGTGTCAGAATAGCTATACCACTGATTTTGGAGGCTCCATTTATACTGCTGATGTCACAATGAGATATGTTTATAATGCGACGGTCGGTACTTGTACAGATTATTTTAATGTAACAACTCCTGAACAAAACGGCTCAGTTTTAATGGATGTAACGGTAAGTGTTAAAGCAGATCAAAACATTACTACCGAACCTATCCGCTACTTTAGAAGAACCATTCAAAAACTATAAATTTAACTTCTTGCAAAACTTATGTATAGATTACTTCACTACGCTCGCAATGGCTGTCATCGCGATGAGCAAAGTGAAGAAGCAATCTTGTTTTGCAAAAACTCTAAATTGTAAAACATTGTAAAGTATTTAATGATATAATATTTTGCATTTAGAAATCAAAATCTACCCTCTCGAGGGTTAGGTTTAGTGCCTTAACGGCTAGCGTAAATGGCGGAATTGATGTACCCTTGAGGGTATATTTCCGACATTGTTTAAAATAAATGGAGGGTTTCTTCATTTTTGTAAAAAATTAAGGATAAAATCATGAATATATCATTAACAGGAAGACATGTAGAACTAACGGATGCTATCAAAGCTCACATGAATTCATCTATAGAAACACTTAGCAAATACAATATGGATATCATATCCGTCAATATTATTGCAACAACTCAAACAAAAAAAGGTAAAGAGCAGTCGGTTGTAGAATATGTTATCAACTTAGCTCATAAAAATTCTATCGTTATAAAACAAAATGACCAAGACCTTTATGCTGCTATTGATTTGGCAACCACAAGAGCACAAAAAGCTATGCGTCGTATGCATGATAAAGACAACACTCATCATAAAGACGGTATAAACGAAGCTAAAAGCGAAGCTAATGCAGGAATAGACTTACATGAAGCAGGTGAAGCAATGGAAGACGAGATAGTACCTGTAGGGTTGCCGCTTTACAAACCACGCGAAGTTGAAGATGTTTTAAATGATATAAAAGAGAACAAAAAATTATTTGAAATTTTTATAGATAACGACGGTAAAACTCGCGTTCTTTACAAAAGAAATGACGGAAAGTTTGGGCTTTATTAATTTGTCCGCAAAAGGAATTTACTTCCTTTTGCCCAAATCTTCTTTAACACTTTTAACTATATCTTCATCTTCTACCAAATCAATCCACTTAAACTGAGTTCCGCTTTGGTTGTGTCCTTTTAGTAGATCACCGCTTTTTCTAAATTTTAAATCAAGATTTGCAATATCAAATCCGCTTGTTGTTTGGGTAAATCTATCCAATCGTTCTGATGAACTTTGGTTTGTATATAAAAAACAGTAGCCTTTGAGTCCTGTGCGGCTAACCCTGCCTCTTAGCTGATGCAAAGTAGAAAGACCTAACCTCTCAGCGCCGACAACTACAACCGTGCTAAGTTTAGGTAGAGATATTCCGACTTCGACAACGGTTGTAGCTATTAAAATATCTCCTTTTTTGCCAAATTCTAGCAAAACTTCCTCTTTTTCCTTATCTTTTCCATGTGTAACGAAAACATTGCTAAATCTCTTTTCCCAAAATCCTCTTGCCTCATCTATACTTTGATACTCTAAAACTTCGCTCTGTTCAACAAGCGGATAAACTAGCAAAACTTGATTACCACTATTTATCTCACTTTTTATATGTTCTAGCAAATCTTTAAAATCATTTTTTCGTATTACGCTGCTTGTTATATTTTTTTTAAAAGGTGTTGAAGTTATGAGTGAAACATCTATATGAGCGGTCTCAATCATAGCTTGTGTTCTAGGTATCGGAGTGGCTGAAAACTGCAAAAAGTGCGGTTTTGCTTGTCCACTTTGGTTTAGGGTATCCCTGCTGCTTACCAACTTTTCTAGTAAATTTCTCTGAGCAGTTCCAAATCGGTGTTGTTCATCAACCATAACAAGGCAAGCTTTTGGAAGTTCTCTATAAAGCAAAGCATGAGTACCGATGATAAAGTCATACTCATCAAGATTTATATTTTTGCTTTTATTTGTAACTAACACAACTTTAATAGAGGGAAGATATTTTTTTGCCTCTTCATAGAGTTGATTTGCCAAAATTGTCGTCGGCGCCATAAGAATAGAGCGATTTGGCATCATCATAAGAGCGGATGCAAGTATTACCATCGTTTTTCCGCTTCCGACATCCCCGACTATCATCCGTCTTGCTGAAACATCTTTGGCAAAATCTGATTTTATATCCTCTATAGCTTTTATCTGCTCATTCGTCAGTCTAAAAGGTAGTGTTTCTGCCCACTTTTTATAACAGTTGTATGTAGAAGTCAAAGATTTAAAATATCTTCTTTTACCGGATAGCTGTTTCATATAAGTAAAGAGTTCCGTATATTTAAGAGCATTTATAGTTTTTGGCTCTAAATTTTTTAACTCAAGAGGTTGAGAAGTTGGAAAGTGCAGTTTTAAAAGCACATCCGCTATTTCCTCTTTTAAACCCTCTGACATTAAATTTTCTTTTGTTAGAGAGCTTTGAATTAGACGAAGCATCACATCGCTTCTGAGAGGTGATTTATATTTTGGTGTCATAGCACCTATGTTTGTAACTTTTTTCGGCATACTTATAGTGCATTGACCGCTCTTACACTCAACCATCCCATAGTAATAATCTCTCTCGCCGACTTTAAATTGATGCATCATATATGGTTTTGGGCGAAATATAACACCCGTAATAATATGACCGAAATTATGAGCAAAAAATGTAACCTGAAGTGAGTTTGGAGCTTTGTAAACCAACTCTACTGTTGCATCTATGAGCTGCATGGTATGTGTTTGAAGTTTGGTATGAAGCCGTAAATCTTCATAAACAGAGGGAATTATAAGAGCAAGTTCACAATAGCTGCTAACGCCTAGCTTTTCAAACTTACTCTCTTGCTCTTTTGAGAGTTTCATAGCTATTTACTTGAACTATCTTCTAGTTTTTTTACTCTTGAGTGTAGGTTGCCAATCATAAAAACCATTACAACAATAATAAGAGTGAGTAGGGTATCTGCTAAATTTTCCATAATTTTTTCCTTTTTTTTTGTTATAATTACCAAAGGAGAGCTAGAGGTTGCTGCCTCTAACTCAACTCCTTTATGAGTTTAACTATGGTATAGATAATAGTTAGAACCCTAAGGATATAGTTAAGATATTTCATCTTAGCCTCCTGTTGGTAATTTTGTCCCACCTTTTAGGTGGCGACAACATCATTATAGAAAAAATCAAAAAACTTTTTAAAAAATATGGCAAATTGTCATACTATTTGGTGTGTTTTGTTAAATTTTACTTTATAAAGAAACTAAAGTTTTCTAAAGAAGCTAAAGCTTTGTAACTATTGCGAAACTCATCTCTAAAATCTCTTTGTGAGCTTTTATAAACTCGTTCAAATCTTTTAATTTTAGATTTTTAATAAGCTCTAATTCTTTTAAAGAGTATCCTAACTCTTGACCTTTATAGTACTCCATAAAAGTTCTGTTTAATCTCTGGCTCATAGTCTCAACCCTTAGAGGTTCGCTACCAAGCAAAAACTTTTTAGTCTGTTCAAGTTCATCTTTCGTGACACCGTCTTTTACAAAAGCTGATATTACATCTCTAACTGTTTTTTTAGCCTCTTGTTGTGATTCAAGTTTTGTTTGCAGATGACCGTTCATGTAGCTGCTTGACTTAGTTATATCTACTTTCGCGTAAGCAGAGTATGCAAGACCTCTTTTTACTCTTATCTCTTCCATAAGTCTTGAGCCGAAGCCGCCTGCACCCAAGATGAAAGTAGCAACTTTTGCTTTATAGTTATCTTCTGAATCGACACTGATATTATACGGTGAACCAAAATACATATAAGCCTGTTCAGTCTCTTTTGTAACTATCTTTTCCTTAGGTTCTTTGGTGACAGAGTAGTTTTTTATTTCACCGTTTTTGCCGATAGAGATAGATTTTATGATTTTAGATACTTTATCTTTTATATCTTTTGATTCGATGTCTCCGCCGACTACCACTATTAGTTTAGAAGTAACTAGATTCTCAGCTATAAATTTTTTAACATCGTCAAGTTCGATACTTTTTACGCTTTCCACCGTTCCTGAAGATGGATTTGCAAGTACGCTTCCCTCAAATAGCATTGCCTTTAACTCATTTGAAGCTATATAATCAAAATCATTCTCTTTACTTGCAAGAGAGCCTAATGTCGTAGTTTTTACTTTAGTTATGGTTTCTTGCGTAAAATTCGGATCTCTTAACAACAAATCAAAATATTTAAGACCCTCAGCGAACTCCTCTTTTAAACATCCAAGCTCCATTACAAATGTCTCTACTCCGGTTGAAGCCGATATATGTATGGCTCTGCTCTCTAGTGCCTCTGCAAATGCACTTGAACCAAGCTCTTTAGTTCCCTCATTCATTACTCTTGCACTAAATTTTGCTAAACCGGCTTTTGTCGTATCTGCTACGGTTCCACTATTTTTAAAGATAAACTGCATTGTTACAAGAGGCAATCTTTTGTCTTGTTCAAAAATAATAGGAATATCTACCCCGTTTACTTCTATCTTATCTATTGTTGCTGCCATTATTATATTTCCTAAAGCGAGTAATATTAAAACTATTTTTTTCATCTATGCAAATTTCTCTAAAATTTCATAAGCCGTATTTCGTACAGCCGGGATTTCACCTATATCTCTTATAAGGTGCACCATCTCATTTTTTGCCATCTTGTACGCTGCTCCTGCACTGCTTACCACATTCTCTTCCATCATAGTAGAACCCAAATCATTTGCTCCAAACGACAAAGCCATTTGACCTATGTAAGGACCTTGTGTAACCCAAGAGCTTTGGATATTTGGTACATTATCAAGATAAAGCCTTGCAACTGCAAGAAGTCTCAAGTAACGATTTGACGATGGTTTATCCATATCCGGAAATAGCTGTAAGAGTTCCGTATTTTGACTCTGAAAACTCCACATGATAAAAGCTCTAAAGCCATGCGTTTCATCTTGCAAATTTCTTATCATATCGAAATGATCTACGATGTCTTCATCCGTCTCGATAGTTCCGTACATCATAGTAGCTGTCGACATAATGCCAAGCTTGTGAGCTTTTCTATGTATATCTATCCACACATCGCTATCTATCTTTTTGGGAGCAATGATATCTCTTACTTTATCACTCAGTATCTCGGCACCCGCTCCTGGAATGGAAGCCAACCCTTTTGCGTGAAGACGCTCTAAGACCTCTTCTACGCTTATGTGAGAGACTTTTGCTATAAAGTCAATCTCTATGGAAGAAAAACCGTGAATCGTAATTGTCGGATATTTTGTATGGATGTGCTCTACCAAATCCTCATACCACTCGATTTTTAGTTTCGGATGAACTCCGCCTTGAAAAAGTATCTGCGTTCCGCCAATCTCTAAAAGCTCATCTATCTTTGCATCGATTTCATCAAATGTAAGCACATAAGCATCCGCATCTTTTTCATGTCTGTAAAATGCACAAAATTTGCAATCCACCCAACAGATATTTGTATAGTTTATATTTCTATCCACGACAAATGTAGTGATATTATCAGGATGAAGCTCTTTTTTGCGCGCAGTCGCCATGCGTCCCAACTCTTTTAAATCTGCATTTTTTATGAGGTGAAGCGCTTCTTCTTTTGTTAATCTTTTCATTTTTACTTATCTTTAGAGATTGCGTCAAGAACACCGTTAATAAATTTTGGAGACTGTTCTGTTCCAAATGCTTTTGTGATTTCAACAGCTTCGTTTATAACCACCGCTGAGTCAAGCTCTCCAAAAAGTATCTCATAAGTGGCTAGGCGTAGAGTTGCTCTTTCAATAGCTCCGAGTCTTTCAAAATCCCACTCTTTTAAATGTTTAATTATAGCTTCATCAACAACTTTTATATTTTGCATAACACCCTCATAAAGAGTGAGTGCAAAATCTTTTTGTTTATTGCGAATCTTTTTCTCTTCTAGTATCTCGTCCGTATGCTGTGCAATATTTCCGTTACCCAAATCAAATGCGTATAGCAGGCTTACGACTGCCATTCTTGCTTGTTGTCTAGTCGCCATTATTTTCCCCTTAATTTTATTTCATAAAATGAAGGAAACCCTTCATTTATTTTGTCACGGTATCGGAAGTAATTCCGCTACCTTCGTTAACACTAAGTTTCCTTCGGCAGGAAGCCCACGACACTAGTGTCTTTTATAAATTCTCATAAAGATCTAAAAGTTCGATTACGACAGTCATCGCTTCAAAACCTTTGTTACCTGCTTTTGTGCCGGCTCTCTCAATGGCTTGCTCAATCGTATCAGTCGTTAAAAGTCCAAAAGAAACGGGTTTTCTATGTTTTAAACTTACCGTTGCGATACCCTTTGTAGCCTCAGCCGAAACATAGTCAAAGTGCGGAGTAGAGCCTCTTATAACCGCACCCAAAGCACATACGGCATCGTATTTACCGCTATTTAAAAGCTGATCTATTACCATCGGAAGCTCAAACGCACCCGGTGCTAAAACATGAGTTAAATCTTCATCATTTCCGCCATGTCTTGCAAATGCGTCTTTTGCACCCTCAACAAGTCTATCAACAATAAAGTGATTCCATCTCGTACTTACTATTGCGACTTTTTTGCCGTTTACTACTTTTAATTTACCTTCGATTAACTTCATCTTTTTTCCTTTTTTATAGTTTTGAATTGTAATTTTCTTTAGAATTTATAATTCTAATTATTAAAAGCCCTTTAGCTTTTATCTTATAAAAAACCAAATGAGATTTAAAAACCAAAACCCTACATTCAATTTTTACATTTTTGTTTTTACACTTATTTCCCATATTTGGGTTTGCTATAAGCAACTCTATATACTCTTTTAATTTTTGAGTATATTCCTTTGCCGCATTTGGTTTATCTTTTTTAATGGCTTCAAAAATAGCAATTAAATCATTTTTAGATCTCTGAGAATAATCCAATTTAAGCATATTTTTTAAAAAGTTCGTCCCAAATCTCTTCATGAGATTGTTCGCAAATCCCAGAATCCAGTCCTTCTTGTATCTCATCTTCCAAGCATGACCAATCTTCGTCATAAGTTTTATTTTTTGTCTTATTGCTATCAAAACTAAGTTTTATAAACTCAAAAAATTTCTCTTTATTACTGTGAAATTCATCTAAAAATATATGCTCAATCTGCTTATCTTCAATAGTCAAAGTAATCATTTTTAAATCTCCTGAATTTTTTTAATCTTTGCAATAAGAGCTTCTAACTCATCAAGTTTTATCATATTTGGTCCGTCACTCAGAGCAATGCTAGGGTCAAAGTGGGTCTCAAAAAAGAAGCCATCAACTCCAACCGCTGCCGCGGCACATGAGAGGTAAGGTACCATCGTTCTGTCTCCGCCTGTTTTTCCGCCAAGCGCACCAGGTGCTTGAACTGAGTGCGTCGCATCAAAAATAGTCGGTGCAAACTCTCTCATGATAACAAGCGAACGCATATCTACAACGATGTTTCCGTAACCAAAAGATGAACCTCTCTCGCATAGATATACACCGTGTTTTTTAGAATTTTCATAACTTACCTCATCACAACCGCGGGTTTTAAGAACTTTTGCAACGGAGTATCTCATGTCAGGCGGGTTTATAAACTGCCCTTTTTTAATATTTACCTCTTTTGTGGTTTTTGCACACGCAACAAGCAAATCTGTCTGGCGACATAAAAACGCAGGAATCTGAAGCATATCTACAACTTCTGCTACTTGAGCAACTTGATGCGACTCATGCACATCAGTTACAACTTTGTATCCGAAATCGTTTTTAACTTTTTCTAAAATTCTAAGTCCCTCTTCTATGCCTAAACCACGAAAGCTATCAAGCGATGTTCTGTTTGCTTTGTCAAAACTTGATTTAAAATAGAAATCTATCGCAGGGTCGCTTTGATATATCTCCAATGCTTTAGCTATTTTAAAAATATTCTCTTCGCTCTCAATAACACAAGGTCCTGCGAGTAACTTCATCTGTTTGCCTTTTAAAAAATAGAAAGTGATTATATCATAATGGATTTAAACAAAAGTTACTCTACTTCTCTTTAGCAACCATTATCCCTGCTCCTACAATAAGAATAATTCCACTCGTAGTTACAAAATCGGGAAGATTATCACCCAAAAGAACCCCCACTAAAATTGAAAAAACAATAGTAGAATAACTCACGGCTCCGACAATTGCTGCTTTTGTTTCGCCGTAAGCCTTTGTCATATAGTACTGCGAAAGTGTTCCCAAAAGACCAAGCCCAACTACATATATCCATACGACTCCGCTAGGCATAACAAACTCGCCCATCATAAAATCTAGCTCTGAGATATAAAAATATTTTGATAAGATAAAAAGTAAAATCGGGCCAATTGTCCCCACTAGAGTAAAAGAGAGAACTATCACTTTTGTATCGTAATAGTTTCTAAGTTCTCTTACTGATGTGTAAGCAAGCGCTGCACCTATACCGCTGAAAATCCCAAGCAAATCATACTTACTAAATCCGGCTCCACTCGGCTGAGTTATACACAAAATACCGCCAAAGCCAACAAAAACTGCAAGCCAAGCACTAAAAGTGAGCTTTTCTTTTAAAAAAAGCCAAGCGAATACTGCCGTAAAAATCGGTGCTGTTTTTGAGTAAGTCATAGCGTTGCCAAGCGGAATATGTGCGATATTGTAAAAATAAGCAAGAAGAGAGACAAAACCCATAAAACCGCGAAAAAAAAGTAAAAAAGGCTTCCCTCCGCTTTGTTTCATTGGAGTTTTATATACGGCATAACCTATCAAAATCACACCAAAGAGATTTCTGAAAAAGACAACTTCAAGAGAACTCATGTGCTCTGAAGCAAGTTTTGCAAATGCACCCATAATTGCAAACAAAAATGATGCATAAAGCATATATTTAACGCCGTTATTTAATTCTTTTATCTGTTTCATGGATGAAAGTATATCCATCTATTTTTAAAGAAAATAGGTTATAATCTTAAACATAAGCGGAGGGAACATTATGTCATTTCGTGCCTTAACTCTTTTATTGTATTTGTTTTTTGTTTTAAATGCAGCTGCAGATACAAATGCCACCACTAAAACATTTATGGAGTATGTTGACGAAAAGCAAGAGATAGTTTCACAAAAAGTTATAAATCTATTTGATGGCATTGACCAAGGCATCAGCAAGTGGATTAGCAGTGGCGATGATAATTTCTATTGTGACGAAAGAGAAAAAAAGAGAGTTGATGACTTTTTTGAAGAACAGCGATTAATAGATGAGTTTTTTAAAGGTGATAAATATCTGGAGGAGAGCGAAGCAAGTTTTATTCAAGTTCGTTTAGGCACTCTTTTTCAATCAAAAGAGTCAACTTCATTTAGCCCAAGACTAAGAGCGCAGATACCTCTTATAAGATCTCAAGAAAGTTTTCAATTTTTTATAGACGATGTGCAAGACGATTTGGAAAATGGTGTGTACACCAAGGAAAAAGGAACAGATGTAGGGGTTAGCTATTTTGCACCTTCATATAAAAATATTAAATCAAAATACTCACTTGGTGTTAGAGGTTTATCTGCCTATACAAGTGCTAGATACAGTAAAGATTTTAAAGCTAAAAATTGGTTAATAAAACCCGTGCAACAATTCAAATACTCAACAAAATATGATTTTAGCGAAGAGACGAATCTTTACTTTGACAGAGCTTTAAACGAGCGCTCTCTTTTTAGAACAACTCTGCATCGTAAAACACAAGCTTCTATAGACGGGTTTGACTATGCGGTTGATTTTGCTTACTACTTAACACTCTCTGAGAGAAAAGGATTTAGCATTTCACAGCAATTTTGGGGCAATTCTAAATATGTTTGTGATGCTGCACCCCAGAAATACTCCGGCATAAGCGACTACTCAAGCTCCGTATCTTGGCGTCAAGACATTTTTCGCAAATGGATTGCATATGAAATTAAACCAACCATAAGTTTTCATAGACAATATGATTATGAACCAAATTACAAGTTAGGGTTTTATGTGGATTTCTATTTTGGAAATATTGAGTAAAATATATATCAAGAAAGGTAGATTATGAAATATATTTTATTAACATTTTTGTTTATAAGCTCAATTTTTGCACAAGATTTTTCAACACGGTATGATGTGCATGTCAGCTTGTTCGACCATGTAGGTTATGCCGATATTACGCTCAAAGAAGACGGTAAAAATTATGAAGTAAAACTTGTAGCGTATACAATCGGTGTTGCGGCGACACTTTTAAGCAATAGAGTTGAAACTTTTATAAGTAAAGGCAAAATAGTTAACGGCAGATATGTTCCGGATAGTTTTGTAAAAATCAAAGAGACAACAAAAAAATCAAGACAACAAACTTACTATTTTGATCATGTTAAGAAAAAAATTAAACTTGTAGAAGAAAAAACAAAATTGGTAAATCGCCTTAGATTTGATTCAAATTCCAATTTAACATACAAAGAGGTAAAAGAGACCTCAAAAGAAGAAAAAATAGAAGATGAATATGTAGAGGGTGATGCACTCAGTACATATCTAAATACAAAAATCAACTGCAATGCCAAACAAAAAAATTATAAATTATTTGCAGTAGGAGCACATAACGATAAAAACAGTGTTCTAGTATCTTTTTTAGAGGGTCAGGAAAAAAAGTCTGCAATATCAAAATTTTCAACAAATGCAGAAACTATATACAATTTGCATGTAGAACCGTTTGATAAAAGCGACAGCATAGTAGATGTTCTTATTGCATTTGACAATGACGGATATATGAAAGAGGCTTTTATGGGTGAAGTTTTTTGGGTTGGAAAGATTACTGCAAAAAGAGTTTACCATAAATTAAGCAGTAACTAAAAATTTATATCTTTTTATTAGCTTCTATTTCTTATAATTATACGATTAATAAAGGAGCATTATGGGAAATATAATTTTACTGGCGATTGTGGGCGGATTTTTTTACTGGATATTTAAAAGCTACTCAAAATATACGGATTACTCTAAGGAGGCTTTTAAAAATTTTTCTATTTCTAAAGAGTCCCTGCAGAATAGTGATTTAGGTCTTTTTGTTGCACTTGTTGCAAAAGTTGCAAAAGCAGACGGAAAAGTTGACGCTCTTGAAGCTGAACTTGTAGGCATTATGTTTGATGATATTTCGGCACTATTTCCGGAGCCTCAAAAAACAAAAGAGATCCTTAAAGAGATTTTTAATGAGCAAAAAGAGATTTCTAACAATATAGAAGAGATAGCAAAAAAACTTAGCAGCGCAATCAAAAAAGACAAAGCAAAACAGCACCAATTTATGGGCTTCTTAATCCAGCTCGCATTTGTTGACGGAGAGGTTAGCAAGAGCGAAGAGAGAGTTTTAGCTTCCATTGCAGAAGCACTTGAGTTTGACCCAAATATTTATCATGCCATATTTGAGCAGTTTGAGAAAATGATGCACAATATAACGCCTAAAGCAAACATAGCCGACGCGTATAAGCTTTTAGGAGTAAACGAGAGTGACGATATGGATACAATTAAAAAAGCATATAGAAAACTAGTTCGAGAGTATCATCCCGATATCATAAAATCTCAAGGCAAAGACGATGCCTATATGCAAGAAGCAACGGCGAAAACTCAAGAGATAAATCAAGCTTACGAGATGATAAAATCTCATAGAAAGTAGTGTTATGAGATATGCTTTTTTTATGATGTTTATATCTGCTTTATCTTTTGCAAACGATGCAGGTTCATTGCTCTTTAACGGCAACTGTTTAACTTGTCATAACGAGACAAAAACATTATCTGCACCGTCGGTTTTGGAATTTAAAGACAGATATATGAAAGCGTTTCAGACCAAAGAGCAGTTTGTCTCTTATATGTCGAAATGGGTGAAAAACCCTCAAGAAAAAACTTCATTGATGCATGATGCCATTAAAAAACACGGTCTTATGCCTGATTTGGGGTTTGATATGCAGACACTTATCGACATCTCTAGCTACATATACGAAACCGATTTTAAAAAACGAAACGGTTATTGGAGAAATAATTAAAATTAGATTGCCGCGCTTCGCTCGCAATGACCGTCATTGCGAGGAGTTTACGACGAAGCAATCTATGTCTATTCAGAAAGTTCAATTAAAATCAGAGTGATTTAATCCTCTAAAAAGTCTATTTCCCAGAAAAATCCAATCCAATCATCAGCTTCATTTATCCAAAAGTCCGGTTCGTAAATAGATGTTTTTTTATAAAAAAGAGTTGCGGATTTGAACTCTATTTCTTTAAATTCGCTCCTTAGATATTGCATAACTGCCTTTAGCGTATCGCCGCTATCGGAAATATCATCAACAACCAAAACTCTCTTAACATCTTTAAATTCGCATTTGCCATATATTATGATATTTTCTCTTTTTAAGCTTCCGTCATAATGTTCGGTTCTTATACTTTGAACCTGGCGGATATTTAAACCTTCCGCCATAGTATGAGAAAGAGTCAAACCGCCTCTTGCAATCGCGACTATTGCATCAAAACCCGCGCTCTTAACTTCTTTGATTAGAGTGTTTGTATCAATTTTAAAATTTTCATAGCTATAATATTTCATAAGCTTATTATACAATTTAAATCTATCTATTTCACAGAATAATTGTATAATTACCATTAAGATTTAAGCTCCTAAAGGGATATCAAAATGATTAAAACAGTTTCATCGGTGTTATGTGTCGGAATACTTTTTGCTTTTTTTACGGGATGCAGCAAAGATGCAAAATTGCAAGAAGAAAGAACCGTTGATTTCTCTTGTAAACAAGAAAATGTTGCCGCTCCGAAATGGACATGTATCCCAGAGTATGGAGATACTTATGCAGGTCTTGGCATAGCCGAGAAGAGTGCGGCAGGTATGGATCACATGCGAAGAGTTGCTCTTGCAAACGGTCGTTCAGACTTAGCTCAGCAGATACAATCAAAAGTGAAAGATAAAATTACTATATATACGGGAACAACGGGAGTAGCGAAGAGCGAAACAGTCGATAAAAGCATAGAAACCATAACAAAACAGGTGGCAAAAGTTGATTTGGTAGGTTCTAAATCCGTTGATTTATGGACTGCTCCATCGGGTGCAATTTATATGCTTGTAAGTGTTTCTCAAAAATCTGCGAACGAGCAGATTAAAGGCAATATCAGAACAAGTTTTAAAAATGACGAAGCTCTATGGCAGCAGTTTAAAGCAAAAAATGCACTAGAAGAACTTGAAAAAGATTTTCCGACAGAATAGTCTACAAAAATAAAGGAATAAATGAACAAGATTATATTGAGCCTTATATTGGCAGCAGCTGTTTTTACGGGGTGTGCGCAAAAACAGATTATTATTATAGATGAACCGAAGATTCAAGAAGAGGATAAACCGCTAGAGAAAATAGAGCCTAAAATCGATGAAGATACCGCCGTGCGTAAAGCGGTTGTTGCCAGTGCTTTAAAATACCTAAATAAAAAGGATGGTCACGACTGTTCAGGGCTTGTAGATTTGGTAAATCATGAAAATGGTGAGATTTATTACAAATCAGACAAACTCTACAAACATTTTGATAACACAAATCGCTCAAAAGCCATATTTAACATTATGAAAACTGATAACAAACTTGTAACTACAATAACTCCTAAAATCGGGGATTTAGTATTTTTTGAAGATACGCTTCAAAAGACAAAACGAAAAGTCGGCTCTCTTAATATTACGCATGTCGGTATTGTTACACAAATTGATGGCGACGGAACCGTTCATTTTATACACAATATTCAAGGTAAAAACAGGATAGATCAAATAAATATGAATTTTGCCGATTCTCAAATCTTATCGGGAAAAAATGTAAACAGCTATTTAAAAAGATGTGATGCTAGAAAACCGAAAGAGGAGTGTTTAAGCTCCTACTTTTTTAGTGCTTTTGCAGCACCCATACCAAACGAGTATATAACGCTAAGTAAAAATTAGCGTTTTTTTCCACTCCATTGCTTAGAAACATTACGCTTTTTTTGTAAAAAAGCCCATTTAGTGTTCAACATCAGTAATTTAGCTATAATTCCATTTAACAAAACTAAGGTAACACATATGAAAAAAATAGCTATTATCGGTCGTCCAAATGTGGGGAAAAGCTCACTCTTTAACAGACTTGTTAAAAAAAGAGATGCTATTACATCTGATATAGCAGGAACAACAAGAGATGTAAAAAAACGACATGTTACTATCATAAATAAAGAGGCGCTGCTTTTAGATACCGGCGGACTTGATCAAGGGTGTGAACTTTTTGACAAAATAAAAGAGAAATCCCTTGAAGCTGCAAAAAAAGCAGACATCATTTTATATATGGTTGACGGTAAAAGCATTCCCGAAGAAGAGGATAAAAAACTTTTTTACGCGCTTCAAAATTTGGGAAAAGATGTAGCACTCGTCGTCAATAAAATTGACAATGATAAGATGAAAGACAATCTTTGGGATTTTTACGAATTTGGAACAGATGCAATTTTCGGCATATCCGTAGCTCATAACAGAAGTATAATTCCTCTTCTTGACTGGATGTATGAAAAAATTCCCGATTGTGACATCATAAAAGAGGAAAACGAAGAAGAAGATGATGTAAATATCATTGATGAAGATGAAGAAGAGTTTGAGTTTGATGATGCCGAACATGACGAAGAGGAAGAGGATGACGGTTTCTTTTATCCCGATGAGGATGAAGAAGAGGAGTTTGAAGACGACTCTATCTTTGCTCAAAACGATAGAATAAAAGAGTTTGATGAAAATGATATAAACCATATAAAAATTTCTATTATCGGTCGCACGAATGTCGGAAAAAGTTCGCTTTTAAACGCTCTTTTGGGTGAAGAACGCTCTGTTGTCAGCAGTGTTGCAGGAACGACAATCGACCCAATTGATGAGAGTATTGATTACAAAGGCAAACAACTTACTTTTGTCGATACGGCAGGACTTAGACGACGCGGTAAGATTGTAGGAATTGAGAAGTTTGCTCTTATGAGAACAAAAGAGATGCTTGAAAACTCAAATATGGCGCTAGTTGTTCTAGATGCAAGTGAGCCTCTTTTAGATCTTGATGAAAAAATTGCAGGTTTAGTTGATAGCAACAGGCTTTCATGTATCATTGTTTTAAACAAATGGGATATTGCAAATAGAGAAGATTATGACAAAATCATAGAAGAGGTTAGAGATAGATTTAAGTTTTTAGCCTATGCACCTATTATCACATTATCTGCAAAATCTCATAAAAGAGTAGATAAACTCCATGATATGATTTTAGAGATAAACGAAAACTACTCTCAACGCATAAAAACTTCAGAGTTAAATGAAGTCTTGGAAAAAGCTCTAAGAAGACATCAGTTGCCAAGTATGCGCGGACAAGTTATAAGAATATACTATGCAACACAGTATGAAACCAGACCGCCGAAAATAGCTATCGTTATGAATAAACCAAGAGGTCTTCACTTTACATACAGAAGATACTTGACTAACAAATTAAGAGAAGCGTTTAACTTTACCGGAACACCTGTTCTTTTTAAAGCGAAAAAACGCGGAGAGAAGTAAAGCTACCGTCACTAAGACACCTCGCAATTCTCGAAAAACAAGTTTTTCGTAGCTTTAGGAAGTTGTAGGGACATCTGTCCCTGCCAGTAAAACGGATGAATTCGTTTTACTGCGTAACATCAGTAATCAAAACGGTTTGAAAATAACCATTGCGACTATTATAAGAAGTAAAATCGTCGGAACTTCGTTATAGGCCCTAAAAAACTTCCCACTCTTTATGCACTCATCATTTAAGAGTTTTTCTCTAAAATATCCGAGTGAAAAAAAGTAAGCCATCAAGAGAAACACAAAAAAGATTTTAGCGTGCAACCAACCGCCCGTTGATAAAATATTTACGCCGTAGTGCGAAGTAGATAAAAATATCATGCTCACACCGCTGATTATAGTTGCCCACATGGCAGGGAGACCTATATACTTATAAATCTTCATCTCCATAACTTTTACAACCTTTACAAAACCCTCATTATCAGCATTTTCTGCATGATAAACAAAGAGCCGCGGCATATAAAAAAGTGCCGCGAACCACGAAACTAGAGAGATTATGTGAAACCATAAAACCCAACTGTACATATTAATTCTCTACTGTCTCTATATCTTTTATAGAAGTTGCATGATGAGAAATCACTTTATCGTGCAGACGGCGAAGAGCTTTTGTAGCTCTATCTATTGCCAAATCAATAGCACTATCTAAATTATCGTCAACTTGATTAATGACTACCGGTTGTGCATGAGATATATGAATATCAAACTCAACCGACACACCTTTTTTTTCTGTTTTTAAATTTACATTTACAGTCGTAATATCTAACGAATATTTTCTAAAACTCTCAATCGCAGCTTCAATATGAGCTCTTGTATTTGCGTGAAGTGTTATATCTTTTGAATGAACTTGTACATTCATAATAAATCCTTTATTTTCATTTATTTATAACGATATCGAAAGTACACCCTCAAGTGGTAACTCAATCCCGCCATCGTCACAAATAAATCATAGCGAAATAAAGTTAAAACGAGTATAATGCCGCAACTAAAATTTAAAAATTTTTCGGAGTTACATTATGAGAGTTTTAACAGGTATTCAGCCATCCGGGGATTTACATATAGGAAACTATTTCGGTTCCATAAAACAGATGGTAGAGGCTCAAGCAAATAGTCAAACATTTGCTTTTATCGCAAATTATCATGCCATGACAAGTGTGAGTGAGGGAAAAAGACTTAGTGAGCTTACTATGCAATGCGCAACAGACTTTTTAGCGCTTGGAATTGACCCAAACAAATCAGTTTTTTGGGTTCAGTCTGATGTAAAAGAGGTGCTTGAGTTATACTGGATGCTCTCATCTTTTACGCCTATGGGACTTTTGGAGCGCGCTCACAGTTACAAAGACAAAACTGCTCGCGGACAAGCAACAAATCATTCACTTTTTTCATACCCTGTTTTGATGGCAGCAGATATTTTACTCTTTGGTTCTGAGATAGTTCCTGTTGGAAAAGATCAGATTCAGCATGTGGAAATTGCAAGAGATATCGCCATAAAATTTAACAACCAATACGGAGATATTTTAACTATTCCGGAGTTTAGAGTTCAAGAAGAAGTTGCAACTGTTCCGGGAATTGACGGGCAAAAAATGTCTAAGAGCTACGGAAACATTGTAAACATCTTCGGAGAAGAAAAATCACAATTAAAAACTATCAAAAAAATCGTAACTGAGAATGTAGCGATGGAAGAGCCAAAAGAGTTTGAAACTTGTAATGTCTACAATATGGCAAAACTATTTTTAGAGGGCGATAACCTGATAGCACTTCAAGAGAGATACAAAAGAGGCGGTGAGGGTCACGGTCACTTTAAAATTTATCTTGGAGAAGTTATGTGGGAGTACTTTAGAGAGTTTAGAGAAAAAAGAGAGTACTTTGAAGCACATCAAAACGAAGTAAGAGATATTTTAAAAGCTGGTGCTAAAAAGGCTAGGGAAGCGGCACTGCCGACAATTGAGAAAATCAGAAGCGTTACGGGAATAAGCTACTAAATGATTGAACTCACTGATTAATTATAGATTGCTTCGTTTCACTCGCAATGGCAGTCATTGCGAGAGCTTTGGGTTATAGATTTCTCTGCTTATCCAACCAAACCATCAACCCTTTTTGAGCATGAAGTCTGTTTTCGGCTTCATCAAAGATTATCTCAGAATGTTTTTCAAAAACCTCTTCGCTAACCTCTAAACCTCTATATGCCGGAAGACAGTGTAAAAACCTAGCTCCATCTTGAGCTAATGACATCATATTATCATCAACCATAAAGCCTTTAAAGATTTTTATCCGCTCTTCTTTCTCATCTTCTTGCCCCATTGAAGTCCAAGTATCGGTTGTTACGACAGTTGCACCTTTTATAGCCTCTTTCGGGTCATTCATAGTTTTTATAACCGCCCCACTCTCTTTAGCGATTTTGAGTGCCTCTTCGAGTATCTTCGCATTTACTTCATACCCTTTTGGAGTGGCAATTCTTAGTTCAAAGCCTAGTTTTGCAGCTAACATCATCCATGAATGAGTCATATTGTTTCCATCGCCAACATACGCAGCAACGATATTTTTCTCTACTCCATACTCAACTAAAGTCATATAATCCGCCAAAAGCTGAACAGGATGGTAAGAGTCGGTTAAACCGTTTACAACCGGAACTTTTGAGTAAGCGGCAAACTCTTCTATCATAGAGTGTTCAAAAGTTCTTATCATTACCATATCGCACATACTAGAGATTACGCGAGCCGTATCTTTTACAGGCTCTCCGCGACCCAAATGAATATCACGATTAGATAAAAAGAGTGCATGACCGCCAAGTTGAAACATACCTGTTTCAAAACTTACACGCGTTCTAGTTGAGCTCTTCTCAAAAATCATAGCAAGTGTTTTGTTCTTTAACTCGTTGTTGTAAATACCGGATTTGAGATTTTTCTTGATTTGCAGACCCAAATCTATAATCTCTAAAATTTCCTCTTTTGTAAAATCTTTTAGTGTTAAAAAGTGTCTCAATATTTTTCCCCAAAATTTCAAATAAGCGTTAAGTCTATAACAATTTTCTTTAATCTTGTATCTAAAATGGTTACGCCTTGGTTACATTAACCATAAAAGGTTACTTTTGTAACATCTTTGCAACCTCTTTTGCATGATAAGAGATGATAATATCAGCACCTGCTCTCTTAAAGCCAATCATAGTCTCCATCACGACTCTATCATAATCAATCAATCCGTTCATACCTGCAAATTTTATCATTGCATATTCGCCGCTCACATTATAAACTGCCATCGGACGAGAAGTTGCATCTTTTATCTCTCTTACTATATCCAAATATGCTAAAGCAGGTTTTACCATAAGTATATCAGCCCCTTGCATTTCATCCGAAATACTCTCGGCTATTGCTTCTCTTCTATTTGCGGGATCCATCTGATACGATGCGCGATCTCCAAAAGAGGGAGCAGATTCCGCTACATCACGAAACGGTCCATAATATCCTGAAGCAAATTTTGTCGAGTAGCTCATTATCGGCATATTTTCATACCCTGCGCTATCAAGCGCCTCTCTTAGTGCTTGGATTATTCCGTCCATCATGCCTGAAGGCGCTATCATATCCGCTCCCGCTTTTGCATGAACGATAGCCTGCTGGGCTGATATTTTAAGTGTTGCATCATTATTTACGCTTTGTGTTTTTATATCTATAATTCCGCAATGCCCATGGTCCGTGTATTCACAAAAACACAAATCCGTCACCACAAACATATCGGGATGAGCCTCTTTTATAGCTCTGATTGCTTTGGCAATAATGCCGTGTTCACACAACGAATCAGATCCGACAGAGTCTTTTACATCAGGAATTCCAAAGAGTATAATCGCATAAAGTCCGAGTTTTTTTAGCTCTTCACACTCTTTTAAAACCTCATCGATACTCATCTGAAATACACCAGGCATAGATGCAATCTCTGTTTTGATTTTCTCACCGGAACGGACAAAAAGCGGATAGATAAAATCATTGACACTTACGCTTGTTTCACGAACTAATGCGCGAAGATGACTATTTAAGCGAGTTCTACGAAATCTTTGAAACATTATTAAACCTTTTTAGCTATAATTTTTAAAAAAATATTTTACCTTTTTAAAGTTAAAGTTAGGACAAATTTATTGAAAATAGAGATTTCTGAAGTAGCAAATTTACCATCAAAATTTGGTGATTTTAAAGTCAAAGTCTTTAAAGAGGGTTGCAGAGAGCATCTTGTTATATACAAAGTGCCCTTAGATGAAATCCCGATAGTCAGAGTTCACTCAGAGTGTTTAACTGGTGATGCTATGGGAAGCTTAAAATGTGATTGCGGTGATCAGCTAGAACACGCTCTAAAGCTCGCATCCAAAACAAACGGTATGGTTATTTATCTAAGACAAGAGGGCAGAAATATAGGTCTTTTAAACAAGATAAACGCTTACGCGCTGCAAGATAAAGGTCTAAACACTATCGAAGCAAATCATCAGTTGGGGTTTGACGCCGATGAGAGAACTTACGAGATTGTTCCTTTTATACTTGCGCATTTCGGCATCAAAAAAATCAAACTTCTAACAAATAACCCAAAAAAGATAGATTCGCTAAGTGATATAGAGATTGTGCAAAGAGTACCCATTATTATGAAATCAAATCCGCATAATGAAGCTTATTTAAATGTAAAAAAAGAGAGTATGGGACACCTGCTTTAAAATGAAGGATAATTTTTTGAACCTAAAGACCGCACTTCTTGAGCTAGAAGCAGAGTTACCCACAAACTTTTTTTATAACATCCAAAAGTATAAAGAGCATCTCTTTGCTTGGAACAGAGTTCACAATTTAACCGGTGCAAGAGATGAAAAAACTGTGGACAAGTTTATTTACGACTCAATATATCCCGTCACTTTTCTACCAAAAGTAAAAAATCTCCTAGACATCGGTACAGGAGCGGGTTTTCCAGGTTTGATTTTAGCTATGGGACTTCCGGATACACAAGTAACTCTTGTAGAGCCTTTGGCAAAAAGAGCCAGTTTTCTACAGTTTATAAAAGCTGATTTGGGATTAGCTAATGTTAAAGTGGTACAAAAAAAAGTTGAAGATATGCCGAGTGAGATTTTTGAACTTGTAACATCAAGAGCCGTTACAGAAACGGATATGCTTCTAAATCTCAGTCAAAACTTTCGCGATGAAAACTCAAAACTTCTTTTTTATAAAGGTGAGAGAGTCTATGATGAAGTTCCAAATGATTTAAAGTACAAGATAATAAAAACCCAAAATAGACACTATCTACTCATAGGAGAAAATATATGATACTAAAAATTTTACTGGTAGTGGGCATTATAGCGCTTGTATATTTTATATATAAAAAAAATAAGCAATCTGCCATAAACTCCAAAAAAGATAAAGAGAGTGCAAATGAGATGGTTGAGTGTGCTAAATGCGGAATCTACTGTGAACTTAATGATACCATCTTAAACAACAATAAGCACTACTGCTCAAAAGAGTGTTTGGATAAGATAAAATGATATTTTTTGGACATAGACTTATAGAAAATGAAACCCTTTACCATGTCTGCTGTATAGAAGCAATACTTAACACTCCGCCATCTTCAACTCTATATATTGAATTTAGCGAAAATAATTTAGATGTTATAAATCATGCAACCATAAACTCAATGCCGATTGCTATTTATGTTAAAAATATTACCGAAATATTATACGCTTCATCTCTTGGCGCTTCTTATATAGTCATTCCTAAAGAGCTTGCAAAAACCGCTCAAAATATAGCAGAAAACTACCTTTTTGATGCAAAAATTCTAGCACTTATCGAAGAAGAAAATGAAATCGAAGAGTTGGCACTTTTGGGCTTAGATGGTACTATTTTTCCAAACGCAATCATAAAAATCAATTCTTAACACTTTTTTTACAACGGGGGGAGGTATTTTTCGCTACAATGTAGAACTAAATTTTAAAACACGGCTAAATGTATGTACAACTTTAACAACAAAGTCTTAAGAATTATCCCTTTTGTCTTTTTGATTGTCGGTATTATTAAAATTGCATATACATATTTTGAGATAAAAGAGAGAGAAGCGGATTTTGCCAAAAAAGAGGCAGAAGTTTTAAATAGCTATGCCCTTGAGAACAGGTTCTACTACCAAAAACTTTTTTTTGACGGCACGATAGAACTAAATGAAAAAACACTCAAAGGACTACCCGCTTTTAGTTCACACATCATAGCAGAGAACTTTTCAAAAAACAATCCATTAAACATCACCGTTAAAACCGTATCCGATCGTGCTAGAAACAGCAAAAACCAAGCAGATGAAAATGAGCTAAAAGCGATACAATTTTTTAAGAAAAATTTAGATAAAACTAACTATTTTAGCAATGAGAATGAAGAGCTTTATCAATACGCAACCGTCTTAAAGGTTGAAGAGAAGTGTTTAAAATGCCACGGCAAAAAAGAGGATGCCCCGATTTATATCCAAAATAGTTATGAAAATGCCTACGATTATACACTTGGAGAAGTTAGAGGGATTATGAGCATACAGATTCCTTCAGAAAATTTAAGTAGTTATTTTTTCAAAAATTTTATAAGATCTATTTTTTATGATTTTATCCTCTTTATTCTTTTATTTCTCGGTATCTCTTTCATTATCAAAGAGTCTAAAAAAATAAATGTTGCTCTTGAAGAGAAAGTAAAAAAGAAAACGGATGAGCTTAAAAATTCGCTACTTAATGACACTCTTACAAATCTGCCAAATAGACTAAAGCTAATGGATGATATTGACCAAAGCCAAAATATATATTTTTCTCATTTGGCACTGATAAATATAGACTCATTTAAAGATGTAAACGATTTATACGGCTATGATATAGGAGATGAACTCCTAATCCAAGTATCAAAAGAGATGCAAAAATTTTGCAAAGAGACCAACTTTGTCTACAAACTGCCAAACGATGAGTTTGCAGTTTTTACGACTACTGATATGACTCAAGAGAAATTCTTGGAGACTATACAAAATCTTGTACAAAATATAAATGAGATAAAATTTAGGATAGATGGGCATTCTATCCTTGTCACATTTAGCTGCGGAATAGCCTCAGGCAAAGCTTCTATACTCGTTAAGGCAAATACTGCGCTTCAAACCGCTAAAAAACATGCAAAGAGTATTGTAGTTTATGAAAACTCTTTTAACGCAAAAGAGCAGATTGCTAAGAATGCAGATGCTCTTTTAACTCTAAAAAATGCGATTAAACTTCACCAAATAACACCGTTTTTTCAGCCAATATACAATATTAGGTCTAAAAAGATAGAAAAGTATGAATCTCTTGCAAGAATAATTACACAAGACGGCACCGTTATAGCGCCTTATGCATTTTTAGATACCGCTATCAAGTCTAAATTATATCCTGAGATTACACTGGCGATGGTTGAAAAATCATTCGCATTTTTTGAAGATAAAAATTTTGAATTCTCACTCAACCTCTCTATCTTGGATATACAAAATCCGGATACGATGAAGTTTATACTAAGCAAATTGGAGAGTTTTAAAGAGCCTCGGAGAGTTGTTTTTGAAATTTTAGAAAGTGATAAGATAGAGAACTACCAAGAGATAAAAAACTTTATAAAAGAGATTAAAAAGCATGGATGTAAAGTTGCAATAGATGATTTTGGAAGCGGTTACTCTAACTTTTCACATATCTTTGAGCTAAATGTCGACTATATCAAAATTGACTCTTCGCTAGTTAAATTTATAACAACCGATGAGAACTCAAGAGTAATTGTTAAAACCATCATCAACTTTGCTTCAAATCTTGGACTAAAAACGATTGCCGAATATGTGGAAGACAAAGATTCTTTAGATTTACTGGAGAAAATGGGAGTAGATTTTGTTCAAGGTTACTATATTGGAAAACCTAACAAAGAGCTTATAGAAGAATTTTAATTTTTTTTGTTGACATTACTTTTTCATTAGAGTATTATCACATTACAAATTATGATTCTTGGGGTGTTTATGAACTCTTCTACTTTACAAAATGTGGCTCTCTCTAACTTACTGCAACTTATTCTTTTTGTTGTCGGGTTTTTTGTAGAAATTTTTCTATTTGGTTCTTCTGCTATTGTTATTGCTATGATAGTAGTTCATATAGCACTTGCGCTATATCTTCGTTCTCAACTTCTTATAGTAAAACAATCCATCGAAGAAGTAACCGTTACGATGACAAAAGCATCAGCGGGAGATTTTAATTGTGTTGCTCCGGTTATTGGTCTTGGAGAGATTAAAAAACTGGGTGAAGAGTTTAACTCTCTTCTTTTTCAAGCAAGATTATATATGCTAGAGACTATGAAAGCCATTGATATGGCGGCAGATATCCACTCGTCTTATTATGCTAAAACTAAAGATTTAAACCCGACACTAGCAGCTGCAGCCGAAACTATCAATAACTCTGTTAAAGATGTAGAAAAAGGTTATAAACTTCAAATCAGAGGAAATTTTACTCAAAAACTGCATGATTTAGGCGGCGGAATAGCTCATAGTTTAAAAGTTATTCAAGACAATCTGCTAAGTAAATCCGAAGAGATAAACAAAATATCCGCTATGTCGCAAAGCACTGCAGACGAAGCAAGCAATAGTATTGATTCTATGGATGATGTTAAGAGTCAGTTTCATCAATTGATAGAAAAAATTGACACAACCCATCAAAATATCAGCGGACTTACTGAACGCTCTAATGAAATTTCAACTATTGCAGACTTAATAAAAGATATTGCAGAGCAGACAAATCTTTTAGCACTCAACGCTGCCATCGAGGCGGCAAGAGCCGGCGAACACGGCAGAGGATTTGCCGTTGTTGCAGACGAGGTAAGAAAACTAGCGGAGAGAACACAAAAAGCAACACAAGAGATTTCAATTACCATCTCTGCTCTTCAACAAGAGACGAGAGAGATAGAAGCAAATTCCGGCGAAATGTCCGATATCGCTCAAGGAGCGACACAGGCTGTTAACGACTTTGCAAATACTCTGGAGGATTTCCATACAAACGCTAAACACTCTTCCGATTATTCAAAATATATAAGAGATTCGCTATTTATGGTGCTAGTAAAAATTGACCATATTCTCTTTAAATCAAACGCTTATGCATCGGTTGTCGGAGAAAAAATTGACGCAAGTTTTTCAGATCATAGAAATTGCCGTCTTGGAAAGTGGTATCTTGGTGCAGGAAAAGAGACTTACGGACATACGCAAAATTATAAGTTTATAGATGACCCACACGCTAAAGTGCATGAAAATGCTCTAAAAAATATAAAATATGTCGAAGATGGAGTAGCAATGGAGCCTAAAAACGAAAAAACGATTATCACTAATTTTGAAATAATGGAAGAAGAAAGTTTAAAACTTTTTGCCGTTCTTGATAGAATTGTTGAGGAGTTAGATCCGACAAGAAATAAGAGATAGTTTTAAACTATCTCTCTTTGAATCTCCGGTTTTAAAGATGTCAGAATTTCATAGCTTATGGTTTTGGCATACTTTGCCGCGACTTTGGCATCGTTAAAAACTAAAATTTCATCATCTACGCTTAAAAATGAACTATTATCCATAGAGATTCTGCCTACAAGTTTTATGCCATGCGGAGTTTCATAGCCATTTGTAGCACAAATTCTTAAAAAACCATCTCCATAACCAAAATCATAATTGCTAACAACACAATCTTTTAAAATCTCTCCATCGCCGCCGTATCCTACTCTAACACCATTTTTTAGTTCTCTTTGGGATATTTTTTTTGCAAATAACGATAAAACAGGTTTGAAGTTTTGCATATCAAATGATTTTGGAAGTTCCAAGCAGCCGTACACTGCGATACCGACTCTTGCCATATCCTCATCAAAATTTAACTCTCTAAAGAGTGAAGCCGAGTTTGAAGAATGAAATCTTAGTTCACCAAAACCAAATTCATTTGCCAACACATTTGATCTCTCTTTTACTTTTTTAAAATTCTCTTTTTGCCAAAACCATTCACTTGTAAGTTCATCCGCGCTTCTGTGGTGAGTAAAAACAGCTTCCAAAATCAGTTTAGATTCTTTAATTTTTGAAAAAGCGACTTCCAACTCACTCATAGCCACCCCGTTGCGGTGCATTCCCGTATCGACTTTTAACTCTACTTTTGTACCGGAGGGAAATTTATCTATGCTTTTTAAGTCATTTATCGTATATCTTATTTTTTCGCTTGAAAAAGTAGGGATTTCACCTAAAACCAAAATATAATCAAAAAACGCTTCTATACTCTGCGCCTCTTTGTATGTACGAACAACCGTTCTTTTGATGCCATACTCTTTTGCCATTTGAGCTATCTCTAAAAGCCCGTGTCCGTATGCATTATCTTTTAAAACAAGTGCTATTTTATCTACGCTTTTGGTACGATTTGCAATAATGTCGAGATTATTAAAAAAATTGTTTTTATTTAAAATTATATAAGCCATAAGGAATTATACCAAATGAAAAGGTTCATTGCAGAGTTTGAAGAACAGAGTTTTACGCAAATTATATTTCCTCATGCAAAAAGTGATTGGGTTGATTACTTAAGCGAAGCACAAGAGACATTTGTAAATATCATCCATGCAATTATCAAATACCAAAAGTGTCTGGTTGTTTGCGATGATGTAAAGAGTGTAAAGAGCAGATTTGAAAAAAATGAAAATCTTTATTTTGTAGAGTATGAAACAAACGATACATGGGCAAGGGATTGTTCTGTTTTATGTGTTGAAGACGGCTTAGAGATTAAACTTCTTGACTTTACATTCACGGGTTGGGGCGGTAAATTTGAGGCTTTAAAAGACAATGCAATGAGCGGTGCTATAAAGAGCTGCTACGATAAAGAAGTCGTAAAAGTGGATTTGATTTTAGAGGGCGGTGCGGTTGAGAGTAACGGAGTTGACACCATACTTACAACTTCAGAGTGTATGTTAAACAAAAACAGAAACTCTAAACTTAGCAAAGAACAGATGACACAAAAACTTCAAGACGAGTTTGGAATGAGTAAGATTTTATATCTAAATCACGGTTATCTTGCAGGAGACGACACGGACTCACATGTTGATACGCTTGCTAGATTTATCGATGAGAAAAGCATTATGTATGTTAAATGCGAAGATAAAAGCGATGAACACTACAAAGAGTTAAAACTTATGGAAGATGAGTTAAAAGCTTTTGCTAAAGAGTACGATTTTAGACTTATCGCACTTCCGATGAGTGATGCTTGCTACTTTGATGATGAAAGGCTGCCTGCCACTTATGCAAATTTTCTTTTTGTAAACGGTGCGGTTTTAGTTCCGACTTACGGGGTAAAACAAGATGAAGAGGCACTGGAAATTTTTAGAGAAACTTTCCCGACTAAAGATATTATCGGGATTGATTGTTTCTCTCTTATAAAACAGCACGGCTCACTTCACTGCGTCACCATGAACTTTGCTAGTGGAGTACTTTTGTAACTCTCGAAAAACTTGTTTTTCGTAGCTTTAGGGGGTTAGGAGGGACTGAAGTCCCTCCCACTAAAACGGACGGGTTCGTTTTAGTGTGCAACATTAGTTAAAATAGCAAAACCGCTATACATCAAATAAGCCGAAAGGCTTAAACCTAAAATTATCAAAATTATTCTTTTTATTTTTTCCATTTTACTCATAGCGGAATTTTATCATATTATTTCGCCCATTCAAAAATAGACTTAACAGATATGTAACATTTCTTTCATATAATCAACTAATTTTAAAAATTAAGGATTATTATATGATATATAAGAAAATCATTCCATTATCGTTAGTCGCCGTTGCTGTTTTAAATGCGGGTGAGGTTAAATTACCCGAAGTAAGTGTTGAATCTACTCTTATTACGGAAGTTAGTCAGAATGCTCAAGTATCCGCAGATTTGGCGCAAGCACTTAGCTCAAGCGTTCCGAGCATTGATATGAACCGCCGAAGCGCAATTGCAAACGATATCTACATAAGAGGTCAAAAAAGAGATAATATCTCTGTTGAAGTTGACGGAACAAAAGTTTGCGGTGCATGTGTAAACAGAATGGATCCTCCTGTTTCTCATATCTTGGCGAGTCAAATCGAAGATGTTAAAGTAATCGAAGGACCTTACGATATTGAAACTTTTGGGACTATGAGCGGTGGACTTAAAATCACGACAAAAAAACCTACAAAAGATTTAAGCGGTGAAATGACTTTTGGCGTCGGCAGTTGGAACTACAAAAAAATCGGTGCAACAATTAGCGGCGGAAATGATACCGTAAGAGTTTTGGTAAGCGGCTCTAGCGAATCAAGCGATCAGTACAAAGACGGAGACGGGCATACATTGGCAGAACAGACAAAACTAAAAGCTCCTCTTGCCAATCAATATCAAACCCAATATGAAAATATAAACGCTTATGAGAAAAAAAGCATTATGGCTAAAGCATTTATCACTACTGCGGATAATCAAGAGCTTCGCCTAAGCGTGACAAAAAATAAAAGTGATGATGTACTCTATGCAAACTCTCAAATGGATGCTGCGTATGATAACTCAAATATATACAGCGTTGAGTATGATATAAAAGATATTAGCGATATTTACAAAAATATCAATATGCAGTACTACTACTCAGATGTTGACCACCCGATGGATACGAGATATAGAAACAACGGTGCAGCAAATTTTTCAACAAACCACTTAAAAACAACTATGCAGGGTGCAAAACTTAAAAACAATTTTGACCTTCAAGGGTACAAACTCTTAGTCGGTCTTGACGGAAGTAAAAGAACATGGGAAGGCGAAAAGTATATGACAAATGCAACAACATTTGTTCAAGCTCCGTCTACCGTAAGTCTTACTCATACCCAAACTGAAAATAGAGCAGCCTTTGCCAAGCTAGAAAAATCATTCGGCAGCTTTGATATTGAAGTAGGCTCAAGGTTCGACAGTACGGAGATTGCACCTGATGATGTAACGAAAAGATCACGGGATTATGATGCACTAAATGCAAATGTCTTAACCACATACAACTTAGACAAAGAGAATAAAGTTTTTATAGGTTTCGGTAAAGCCAGCCGTGTACCGGATGCAAGAGAGTTGTACATTATAAACCCTCAAGCGGGAAATCAAAACTTAGACCAAACTACAAACAAAGAAGTAGATTTAGGGTATGAGCTAAACAATAATCTTATGAAGTTTAAAGTAAAAACTTTTTACTCAATGTTAGACGATTATATATACTATAACAAAACTGCCAATACATTTAACAACATTGACGCAACAATTTATGGAGCAGAGTTGAGTGCATCCGTTTATGCAACAGATAAAATCACGGTTGATATGGGGGCATCATACAAAGTAGGTAAAAAAGATAATGTTGCAGCAGGAGCAGATAAAGATTTGGCAGATATCGCACCTCTAAGAGGAAGATTGGCTCTTAACTATGAGTATATGCACAACTCTGTTGCTACCGTAGAAGCACAGGCATCAGGCAAATGGAGTGATTACGACTCAAACAGCGGTGAGCAAAACCTAGACTCATGGGCAATTTTAAATATGAAAGTAAAACATGAAGTAAGTAAAAACTTTGATTTCGCACTAGGCATAAACAACCTATTTGATAAAACCTACGCAGCATCAAACACTTACGCAGATTTAATCCTTCTAAGCGCAGGAGCTAACACAATGCTTCTTAACGAACCGGGAAGATATGTGTATACAAATCTAACTTTTAAATTCTAACTCAACCATTGACAGCACTCGCCGACACTGTACATTGTTTCAATACATTATATGTGTCGGTTCGAGCAGCTGCAACACTTAGTAAACTTTTACCAGTTCCGTTTCAATACATCATATGTGTCGGTTCGAGATGTACGATAAATTTTATCAAGAGTGCGGAGCGAGTTTCAATACATCATATGTGTCGGTTCGAGAATTTGACACTGAAACAAATGAGTTAAAAGTTGAGTTTCAATACATCATATGTGTCGGTTCGAGCGACATAGAAAGACAAATTGCTTTAGTAGGAGAGCTGTTTCAATACATCATATGTGTCGGTTCGAGTTTTGGATAGATTTGCTTGAGAGATTTGGCACACCAGTTTCAATACATCATATGTGTCGGTTCGAGTGTTTCTTTTGAGATAGAACCGTAATGCTTTGCCAGTTTCAATACATCATATGTGTCGGTTCGAGTTTTGTGCAAGCTTTAAACGCTCACGCTGAATTTAGTTTCAATACATCATATGTGTCGGTTCGAGAACTACATCCGGTGGGAATGGTATAGCCCCCGGAGGGTTTCAATACATCATATGTGTCGGTTCGAGATCCGTGCTAATTAGAATTTCTCTATCTTTGGGTAGTTTCAATACATCATATGTGTCGGTTCGAGATGTATCTCTTAAAGCTAAAGGATTATATTTGTATAGTTTCAATACATCATATGTGTCGGTTCGAGTATTGCAGAGAAACGAGAGTTTTTATTATTGACATGTTTCAATACATCATATGTGTCGGTTCGAGATGAGGTGTTAGATATTTCTTCTATTAAGCCAGGGTTTCAATACATCATATGTGTCGGTTCGAGGTCGAAGAAGCAGGAGTTAAACCACTTGCACCGCCGTTTCAATACATCATATGTGTCGGTTCGAGGTTCTAGCTACACCTTGGATATGTTCTATAAGTCTAGTTTCAATACATCATATGTGTCGGTTCGAGTATTTAGATGTAGTAAATATTCCTACAATAGGCCAGTTTCAATACATCATATGTGTCGGTTCGAGCTGGTTATATATCTAGCGTATTGCGCAGGAGTGTAGTTTCAATACATCATATGTGTCGGTTCGAGGTGCCGTCTATATTGTAATCGGCTCTCCATATTCTGTTTCAATACATCATATGTGTCGGTTCGAGTCAAATGCCGCTTTCTTAACAGCGAATGCCACGCTAGTTTCAATACATCATATGTGTCGGTTCGAGCCTTGTTTAGTGCATTATCTATACGCTTATCAAGGGTTTCAATACATCATATGTGTCGGTTCGAGTTAGCAAGTTCATCACTGACAAGTTTTAAAGTAGAAAGTTTCAATACATCATATGTGTCGGTTCGAGCATAACTTTTTTTCAACTCGTGATAATGTTTTGGTTGTTTCAATACATCATATGTGTCGGTTCGAGTTAGCAGCTTGAGTAACGGTATTAGACTTTTTATAGTTTCAATACATCATATGTGTCGGTTCGAGTAAATGACATTTCCATCTTCAATGCAATAGTGAGTAGTTTCAATACATCATATGTGTCGGTTCGAGGCAAGACATACTAACTATAGATGCTACACCTACTGAGTTTCAATACATCATATGTGTCGGTTCGAGATACTCCCTAACTTTATCCGCCGTCGTTTGTTTTGAGTTTCAATACATCATATGTGTCGGTTCGAGGATTTTCTATCCATTCTATGTGAACATCCCACTTCGTTTCAATACATCATATGTGTCGGTTCGAGCAAACAAGAGATTTTAGCGGAAATGTGCTACCAGAGTTTCAATACATCATATGTGTCGGTTCGAGGATGGCTGTAGCTGGCATCTAGAAGATGACATGCTAGTTTCAATACATCATATGTGTCGGTTCGAGTGTCTATCTACTTCTGCGAGTGCAAGTTGTGCATTTGTGTTTCAATACATCATATGTGTCGGTTCGAGTTATGAAGAACAAGCGGGCTTGTATTTTTGTAATTAGTTTCAATACATCATATGTGTCGGTTCGAGAAGCAATCAATATTTTTAATTCCTCTTTTTTAAACAGTTTCAATACATCATATGTGTCGGTTCGAGAATGACGCTTGATGGCTTTTATAGAGATTTACATCGGTTTCAATACATCATATGTGTCGGTTCGAGTGGACTTAGTGCGCTTGGGGAACTAGCAAAAGATAGTTTCAATACATCATATGTGTCGGTTCGAGTCTACCATGAACAATTATATGAACATCAGTACTAGAGTTTCAATACATCATATGTGTCGGTTCGAGGATAACAACACATGGTACTCAACTACTACCGATACAGTTTCAATACATAATATGTGTCGGTTCGAGAACGATTAGATATAGCATTTACAACAGCATTAGCAAAGTTTCAATACATAATATGTGTCGGTTCGAGTCGTTTCGACCATTTAATAAACCCTTTTGGCAATTTGTTTCAATACATAATATGTGTCGGTTCGAGAAATCTTAAATCAGATTATTTTGAAGCTATTAAAAAGTTTCAATACATAATATGTGTCGGTTCGAGCAAAAGTTAATACATACCCGCTCTCATTCGGATAGGTTTCAATACATAATATGTGTCGGTTCGAGTAATAAATAAAAGTCTTGCAAACTTTTAACATCAGTGGTTTCAATACATAATATGTGTCGGTTCGAGATATAAACTACCCCCCACCGTCGGGTTAAAACCCTCGTTTCAATACATAATATGTGTCGGTTCGAGAAGTTAAAAAACTTGAATCGGTTAAAACCGTTTCGAGTTTCAATACATAATATGTGTCGGTTCGAGAGCTTACTTATTTTCTTAAGGTTTTATCTCGTAAGTTTCAATACATAATATGTGTCGGTTCGAGTTTACCCGAACAAACAATCTCAAGAGGGATTAATGTTTCAATACATAATATGTGTCGGTTCGAGTCTGTAAATAAAAAAAGAACTGTAAGAGCTGTAAGTTTCAATACATAATATGTGTCGGTTCGAGCTAAAGATACGATATATCCAAGTTGATGAACTAAAGTTTCAATACATAATATGTGTCGGTTCGAGCAAACGACTGCAAAGTGTGAATATTGTACAAGCGTGTTTCAATACATAATATGTGTCGGTTCGAGAATCAAGCGTTGACATATCCGATGTAATTCGGGATTAGTTTCAATACATAATATGTGTCGGTTCGAGTTCACTTCTTTTCAAGAAGTGTTGCTCTGCGAGGCGAGTTTCAATACATAATATGTGTCGGTTCGAGTTTAGTACAGCTTCTTGACTTAGTTTTGGCAGTAGTAAGTTTCAATACATAATATGTGTCGGTTCGAGTTTCTTAGCGTCAAGCTCATTCACTTTTAACTTTGTTTCAATACATAATATGTGTCGGTTCGAGTAACATTTAAGTCTAAAACTTCATCTATTTGTCTTGTTTCAATACATAATATGTGTCGGTTCGAGGCTTTAAGGGTTGAGCTTATAGCAGACAAGGTTTGTTTCAATACATAATATGTGTCGGTTCGAGAAAGCAGATGGAACGGCTCAGGTAACAGTATCCTCGTTTCAATACATAATATGTGTCGGTTCGAGCAGATAGTTACGCTATTGCCCGATTTTTAAAAGAGTTTCAATACATAATATGTGTCGGTTCGAGTTCACTTATTTTTGTCTCTTCAACAATTTCAGGAATAGTTTCAATACATAATATGTGTCGGTTCGAGCAAGGAAATCAGCCAATCATAAAAACTAGAACTCCCAGTCTTAAGAGCTTATAAGCTGTTTTTCCAATCAAAGTTAAATTAACAATAAGTTTTTAAAGAACTACTTGCTAAGTTCACTATTCTAGCGTTTTAATCATTTTTTTTAAATTAAAAGGTTGGAAAAATCATATAAAAATTGATTCGCTGTCTTTATCTTTTGTACCTATCGTACTTTCTGAAAAACTACCGGAATTTAAAACTTTTATGATTGTTATAAAATCAAGCTCTTTATCTATTACTTTTTTAAGTTCGTCTATAAGTTTTATTTGATTTGCCGCGGTTATACTACCTCTAAAAATAGACTTTTGATGATGTTTCAGATATTTTTTGCATATCTTAAATACTTTTGCAACTCTATATTTTCCAACATCGCTAAACTCATCGGCTATATCATAAAATAAAAATACATAATTATAATTGGTCGTATCTTTTTTCACATTTTCTCTTTAAGCAAAAATGGGGTAAATTCACGATTTTCTAAAATGTGCTTTATTAACTTGTAGCCATCTAATTTTATGCAATGTTTGTATGAAACTTTCCTTTTCAATTTTGGATGCATAAATGTCTCATTGATTCTTGTTTCAAACGCATCTATAAAAATCTTTTTTCCCTCTTCATTTAACAGTGCATAATTAAGACTTTTATCAAAATGCTTCGTAACTTGAAGCTGTTTTCTCCCGACTAAATCAAAAATAGTTTTAAAAACAACAATAGGCTTAAAAGCTTCGCTCAAATCCAAGCTCAAGCTAAAACGCCCCTCCCGTGGAGAGTGTAAAAAACTAATGGATTGATTTAGATGTGTATTATATATTTGTGAGATTGTTTTAGTGTATAAAAGAGTATTTCCAAAACTCACAAGCGCATTTATGGGGTTATCAGGCGGTCTTTTCACTCGCTTGTTCATAACAAAATCTTCAGGTAAAAAGTGCTTAAAACTATCGTAAAATCTACTCCACACCTGCCCTTCTATGAACATAATCTGCTCTATAGAGATCTCTTTTTGCAAAAATTTAGGTACATCACTTTTTAGCCAATCAAGATATGGTTTGAGTTCTTTTTTATCGTGTCTATAGTAATGATACACTGTTTCGTAAATATTTTTTGAAATCGCTAAAACTATATTTTTAGCTACCTCGTGACGATTCTGCATATAGGCGTACGACTGCTTTATGGTTAAATCACCGCTAATTAGTGCATCTTTTGGATAAAAAGTTCCGCTGTAATTTCCATGGTAGTTAAAAAGATGCAAGGTTATTCCTGCACGAGATATAAAATCTAAAAACTTTGTATTGAAACTAACCTCATTTAAACAGTAAAGTTCTCTAGTGTCTTCTATGGGAATATAAAAATTTCCCTTTTCATTACGAAATGCTATGGAGTTATCTTTGCGGCTAAGTTCTCCCATAGAAAAAATATAGCGTGTGTGGTTTTTTGCCATTTTTTATCTCCTATATAAAACAGTACTCATAGTAAGCACACTTTTTACATTTATTTTCGAACTTTGGTGGAGGCGGTGTCGGCAAATCTATAAGCTTTTGTATATTTTCAAGCACAACTAAAAGCTCTTTTTCATTTGCATCATTGAATTCGATAATCTCTGTTTTTGTATTGTGATTTTTTTCATGATACTCCACCTTACCAAGTCGTTCTACACCTTTTTGATGCAGCTTGTAAAGATATAAAAGTACTTGCCATTTCACAGCCTCTGGGTCACTATCTGATTTTTTAAACTCAACAAGATAATCTTTTGTAATTTTATCTATCTTGACATTGTCAATTTTAATTTCGCTTTGTTTAGATTTTCCCTCTTTTATTTCGTGCAGAACTTTGCCTATTCGTACATCTTCGCTATTATCTTCGAGGTTTATGCGGTTGGCGTGGAGCCAAAGTTTTGTTTTGCAAATGAAATAATAAGAAATTAGAGTACCGTTTACCAAAATACACCATCTACTTTATCTTTAACATATTGCGTAAGTTTTAATCCAAAATTGGCATCAAAAATTTCTTTAGAAGCCAAATAGATACCTAATGCAGAATGAAAATTTTCGGTAATCGTCAAATATGCCATTTCTTTTTTATCCCCATGATAATAAAAATTTTGATTAACAACATAGAGGCTAACTTCTTTTTTTATTTTAGAATATTCGCTTTCTATCTCTTTTATATTTTTCCAAAAGCCTTTATCTTGTTTGATATTTCTCTTTTTTACATCTAACTCAACTAATTTGCTCCACAATACCTGAGCATTGTCGTTTAAAGGGATAAAAAAGCTAAAACTTAGTGGTGCATTTGCTATCAAAATAAACTCTTTATCAATATCTGAAAAATTTAATTTTTGAAAATGATTATCTATGGATTTTATTTCTACTTGTGCATTATAATAATTATCAAGTAACCCCAGAGAATAAATCTGTTGCTCCGAAATGATTTGATAGTTATTTAAAATTTTAAGTGTTTGGTCCATGTCAAATTTGTTATAAATTTTGTGACCATCAAAGCCGTTTTCATTTACTATTTTGATAACATCTGCTCTACCAAGTACAGATTTTTCGGCACTTCTGTTTCTTCTTCCCATAGATTGAACCATCAAATCAAGCGGTGCTAATTCTTCAAAACCATCTTCGAGTGAAATATCCACCCCGGCTTGAATAAGTTGGGTGGCAACAACGATTTGCTGAATACCTTTTGACGAATTTGACTTAATAGCTTTAATAATTTTTTGTCTATTGATTGGAGCAACAGCACTTGTAAGTAAAAATATATTCTCTTGTTGATAGTTAGAATATTTATTAATGAGATACTCATAAATTGTATTAGCAGTATTTACTGTATTAACCCTAAACAATAAATCTTTTTGTGTTTGTAATTTTTCATCAATTTTCTCAAAAAGTTTATCAAATGTGTAACTTTCTACTAAATCCATGATGATTACATAGCGATTGAAAAATTGTGAATTTTCTTCGGATGTTAATATCTTATCAATTGACTCAAATGTATAGCTGTTATCTAAAATCTCTTTTTTTATATTAGGAAATGTAGCACTGGCTACGATAATTTTACAATTAAAGATTTCACTCATAAATTTTAAAAACTGTGTTACTGGATACATCAATTGAAGTGGTATAAGTTGTACTTCGTCTATCAATATAATACTATTAGTAAATTGATGAAAGCGTTTAAATAAAGCATTCTTTCGTTTGAAAACACCATAAAAAAGTTGATGAAATGAAGTCACTATAAACTCACTATCAAGCGTATCAAGCAAAAACTGTTTTTTGTCTATATCGTATTCATCGGAGCCTCGTTCAATAACGAACTCTCCACTAAGGGAATGTTTTTCCAAAAAGGTTCGATTGTCATTGCTATTAATACCCATATAATCCAATAGCTCTTTGAGAATATTAGCATTTTGTTCTATTAGCGTAATAAATGGCAAAAGATAAAAAACTTTTTGATTATTCTGTTCTTCCTTAAGTTGCATCGCCAATTTATAGAGTAGTAGAGTTTTTCCAGCTCCTGTTGGTAATTTAATAAAAAATACTTTTTTGTTTTTGACACTATCAAACTCACTTACAATACTTTGGTAAATTTTTTCTCGTACATTATCAAGCGGTGTTTTATCTCTCATCTTAAAATACTCTGATTTAAAATCTTCTACCTTACTTGATTTGACAAGTTGATTTTGGATTTTTTCTATAGCTCTATCTCTAAAAATAGCATCTTCTTTATCGGCATAAATGAGTAACGAAAACAGAAGCATAAAAATAAAAATATCGTTTTTTTTATAGTTATCTCTATACCAAAAAAACTTCTCATCTATTTCATCTTTTGGGAATTTATCAGTTAAAAAAGTTCCAAAACTGGCTGTAATCTTATTAAACTCAAAAAAATGCTGATAGATTGCATCTATTTCAGAGCTATTTTTTTTGATACCATTAAAAATCTTGAGTACATTATGTATTGCTTCTTCATCAACTGTTTGCATAACTTCAGCATTATCCAGATTCAAATGATGATAACGAACCGCCATAAAAACGAAACTTGACACTCTTTTATCAAAACCGAATGACTCAATTGCCATAAAGTAGCCAAAAAATGCAGAAATAAGTCCATGTTCGGAGAGTTTTTTTTCTTTTTTTTCTTTGCCTTTACTAAGACCTTCTAAAATCTTCTTTTGGAAATAAATAGATGATTTCCCAAAATCATGACTATATACGGTAATTTGAAGTAACTTTTCAAAGTCTGATTGAGAGAGTGACAATAGTTCAAAGTTTATATCAAGCTTATCTAATCGCTTTTTCGCTTTATTGTACACTTCCTCAAGATGCACAATGAGCTTTCTGTTTGGCTCAGTGTGCGAAATAAGTTTAAATGAATTGATAAAGTCGTCTGTCATCATCTGCATAGAGTTTTTCTTTTAGTTCATCTTTATTGATGATTTTTAGACTATAGTCTCCGACAAAACTAATTATCTCTTTGGTCACAGGCAAACTTCTATCGTCATTGAAAGATACTGGAATGAGTTCATTGTAAAAAGCCACAGGTTTGCTGATAGTAAATTTCACGAAATTTTTCTCAAATGAAGTGTAGAGATTATCGTTTATCTCTTTTGCCAATTCAACTTCAATCAAATCTTCGCTATCTATTCGCGCGAAAAGCTGTTGCATACCAAGATTTGGATTATAAACAAAAACTTTTTTTTGAAGTCTTCTAAATAAATCTTCTCTTATTGCCTGATTGTCTATTATCAAAAAAATTTCCCACTCAATATCTTTGATAAATTCATATCTCGTTGGGCTTCGTTGACCCCTTTCAGGTGGATGACTAATGGGATTTTCATCAAAGGTAAATTTAGCACTCTTGCCCTGCATAAGATTGATACCAACTGTCTCTTTTTTTATCTTCGGAGTCAATAGCCTTACTGCATATCCAAATTGATTAAAGGGAAGAGTTTGAATATATTTTTCCTTACTCCACCCCATAATAGCTCCAATCATTCCTAGTATTGCTGTTTTAGGTGGTACTACAAAAGATTGTGGCTGATTGTTCGCAAATGGTTTTTTGAACAGTGCATAATCGCCGCTCAGTCGAAATTTAATGACTTGGTGTTTCATCATTTAGTTCTTCGATGGCTTTACCTTTGATGGCAAAATACTTGATTTTATTTTCAATAGTTTCACCAAGCAATTTTTCTTTATTTGATTCACCTTTGCCATTTTCGTTAGATGTTGCTTTTTTGACTTCACTTAAAAAACCTTTTGCAAAAGAGAATTCATCAATATAGATTTTAACCGTATTAATAAGACTTTCTGAACGATTTAAAAAGCCAATCAATTTCGTAAAATCCAAATCACCTTTGATCTCATCAAATTGTCTATATTTAAACTTCTGTTCATTTTTTAATGTTATTGAATACTCAATATCTGGTATTTTATAATAGTTATCATTGTATTCAATCTCTATCAAGAGTCTTGATTGTTGCCCAGTTTTAGAGCGAGTATTTTTTAGATTAATCTCATTCCAAAGTGCAATTTTCATTTTTTCTAAATCACTCTTTTGGATACCGTTTTCTAAACCGGTTGTTGGATTAAAATAACCAATACAACTAAAAAGTCCGTATGGTAAAAAGCTAAATGTTGCAATTGAACCTTGTGTGTTTTTCTCATCGCTCACCATAATAGAAGTATTTTGAGTCGTCGGTAAAAAAACCTTATTGAGGGTTCGATTAAAGAGTTTAAACTGCACTGCACCTGTAGCTTGTGTATTGTATTGTCCTTCTTTTCCAGCAACTACAGTCCCAAATAATCTAACATCAATACATTTGCTTTTTAATTGTTCTAAATTTTTTGCAATATCTAACACTTCTTTTTCAGCTGTACCTTTTTTACCTTGAACTTTCATCATTTCAGAGGAAAGTGCCATTGCACGAGAGCCAGTTGTAGTTTTTCCTTTTTTATCAGAATAAAAAACTTCTTCTTCATCGTAACTATCATCAATAAAATCTCGAATATACCGCTTGAGCCTTACATCAGAAACTAAAGCTTGTTGCGTATCTTCGTCATATCTTTGTTCACCTGTAAATGGGTCACCGTTTGGGATACAATCTTTTGCATCATACAAAAATAAAAATTCTCTCTTATTCATTTTCTTCTCCTGTAATTGTGGTGTCATCTTCTGTTATCTCCTCTTTATTTGTTGGTGGTGTTGGGTCTTTGTCTGATTTTACATTGTTATAAAGTTCATTACCTAAAAACAGTCCAAAGACAAACTCATCTTTGTTAAAAGTATTATCCTTTAACTGTAACATTTCTTGGGTAGAAAGTTTGATATTAATACTTTGTAAACTTTCAAACTCATGAAATTTTGTTTTAGCAAAAATCTCATTCATAAATATTTGTACAGAATTTAGGTTATTTCGTTCAATTCGTTTGCCAACAAATGCTAATAATTTTTTATCGTAGTTATTAATTGACCAACTCAGTATTTTGATAGCAAGTCCCACACAAACCCCTATTTTCATAGACGATGAATCCTTAACCAAATTGCTATTTTCTAAAAAATAGGTCAATTTTTCTTCATAGCTTTTACCTACAAACACTTCTTTCTTCTCTTGTTCGCTCATTTTATCTTCTCCTTTGTTGATTTTTGATATCCAGTTTAAAAATATGAAATTTTCAATTACTGGCAGATATAAATATTTACCTTTATTGTTTCCTGTATCATATTTTTTATTGATATCGTGTTGCATTTTTTCATTCATAAATAGCATAATCTGTTCTTTATCCACTGTATCATTTAAAGCAATTTTTCTAAAAAATGCTGTTCGCAATTTTTTATAACTATCTTTATAAAAAATGTTATAGCGAATATGAAGTTGCCAACTGTATTTATCAAGCTTTCTATTAAATTCTTGACCATAAAACTCTTTTAATGCTTTGAAAACTTTTACATTTTGAAGCAATGTAGATGGAATAACATCTTTGATGTATTCCACTATATTATTACCTGTTTTAGTCGGTTCATTAAAATAAAAATTGAGCAATATTTCATTTCTATTTTGAAAAAATTTACTGACTAAATTTAACAATCCATCAAAATTTGCTTGTGCTTCTTTTGCATACTTTTGAAACTCTTTTAAAACTTCATCATTTAAACAAGTAGCTGTAATATAAGAGTTCAAGCCCATAAAATAAAAACGATTATAGCTTTCTAAAAAAGTTGTTCCCGTCATAAAGTCGATATAGGCTTGTTTTGACAACACAAAAAGATTTTTATCATCTGTTAAATTGTATTTTACATTAACTTTATCAGTTGAAAATGGATAGTAGAAACTTCCACTAGGATAATAGAGTAGTTCTTCGTTTTGGGTAATATTGCAGATACCTTTGATATGTTCTTTCTTTTTATCTGAACTTTTTTCAAAAGCTTTAGCAGTATTATTAAATTCGATAGATTGAAAAATATCAAAAATTGCACTGTTATCAAGTTCAATCTCATTCTTGGTATGAACAATAATTGCGATACTCTCATCTTTTCGCTCATTCTTCTCTTTCTCTTGATTGGCTCTATTCAATCCTGTATTTGCTAATATTAAAATTACATCAATATTATCTATCAAGCATTGAGACTTTTTTTCTAAAAACAGTTTCTCTTTTGTGTCTTTTTCATCCTTTGCAAAAGCAACAATTTCTTTTTGCCCGTCTTGTAATTTTTTAAGCAACTTTTCTTTATCAGTTGTTAGTTCTTTTTTTGTAACAATAAATGAAGTTGGAAAAAAGTATAAATTACTCCCTTTCTTTCCTCTATGCACCCCAAATTCCAAATATTTTTCACTATTATCGGTGTGTTGTATAGTTTCATTTGGAAGAAATTTAAAATCTTTTCTATCCCATTCTAATGTGATTTCTACATAAAATTTTGGTAAATCTTTAAATGTAAAAACGGAGCCTAATTTATTGGATACTCTGCCAATATCCACAATCTCTTTAATCATCTGTTTCCCTTAAAATTTAGCCTTATAAGCATTATATCACAATCAAAGGTAAATCAGTACCAATAGTATTATGTAACAATTAATTTAAAAATACTTTTCTTTTTAAGCTTTTTACTTATATAATTCGCGTGGTAACAATACCTTTTCTAAACCGATACATATGATGTATTTAAACATAGTTTTATGCAATTCAGGGTTGTTGCCAAACCCTTTTTATCATCTCATCCCCCTACTCAAACAAAACCCGCTGCCATAACTATTTTTTTCACCCAAACCACAAGCAATAGCGACAAATGCTAACTTCTGGCTTACTTCATCCTCGTTTGGAACTATGCGAAATTTATTTCCAAAAAATGTTACTTTTTTTCCATTCTTATGAATGATAATATTTTGCGGTTTTTGGTTTTTAATCTCAAGTAGTTGGATAAAGTTTTGTGTGCTTTGGAGCTTTTCTCCAAAAAAGCTTTGGTATTTTTTCTCTAAATTATCATGCAGCTGTTTTTGAAGTTGTATAATATCACCGCTTTGCTGCATCGTCCAAAATTTTTTATCTTCTATGGAAACTATAGTAGGCGTGGCACTGTAGAGTTCACTTATAAAAAACTGTTTTATGGTTTTTTTAGTTGTTTGGATAACTAAAAAATCGCTATTATTGATATTTTCTCTCAGAGAGTGCGAAAGTGTATCTATAAGTTTTTCATCAAATGAACGGATGGAAAATTCATAACTATCGCCGCTTCTATAAACTTTTGCATTTGGTTCGCCCTTTTTTGGTCTAAACCCGCTAAAAGCATAGTACTTAAAACCATCTCTTTTATGCGACTCTTCAAGCCCGCCTCTTACAGTAGAAAAACTTATATATTTTGAGATTGTCTCAAAACTTTTATTGAATTCAATATCTTTTTTTATATATGCTGTGCATGTCAGTTCAAACAACTTCATAAAGCTATTCCTTTTTTAATATTTTAAAACTTTTAATAATACTACTTTTTTATAAAAAAATATAATTTTTGTGCAAATTGTCATATTTTTATATCAAATTTTTTTCAAAGCGATTTTTCATACAAAAATAGATAAAATCACTTTATGATAAAAAGATACCAAACTAAAAAAATATTTGTCGGTAATGTAGCAGTCGGCGGTGATGCGCCTATCTCTGTGCAGTCTATGACATTTTCAAAAACTTCTGATGTTGCAGCTACCGTTGAGCAGATAAAACGCCTTCATTTTGCAGGGTGTGACATAGTCAGAGTGGCAGTTCCTCAAATGGAAGATGCGTTAGCACTCAAGTCTATCAAAGAACAAATTTCGCTTCCTCTAGTTGCAGATATTCACTTTAACCATCGTCTAGCACTCATTGCAGCCGAAGTTGTGGACTGCATACGCATAAATCCGGGAAATATCGGTTCAAAAGAGCGTGTAAAAGAGGTTGTAAAAGCTTGTCAAACTCGTAATATTCCCATTCGCATAGGTGTAAATGCGGGGAGTTTGGAAAAAGAGTTTTTGAACAAATACGGGCAAACTTCAGAGGGGATGGTGGCATCTGCAGAATACAATATCAAGTATCTTGAAGATCTCGGATTTAGCGACATAAAAATTTCTCTAAAAGCCAGTGATGTTCAAAGAACGGTTGAAGCATACAGAATGCTCCGCCCTAAAAACAACTACCCATTTCATCTCGGAGTTACGGAAGCGGGAACGCTATTTCATGCAACCGTGAAAAGTGCCATCGGGCTTGGTACACTTCTGCTTGAGGGTATCGGCGACACCATGAGAGTAAGTATCACGGGAGAGCTTGAAGAGGAGATAAAAGTAGCGCGTGCGATTTTAAAAGACAGCGGTGTAGCTAAAGACGGGCTAAACATCATCTCTTGCCCTACTTGCGGAAGAATAGAAGCGGATTTGGTTAAAGCAGTCGGCGAGATAGAAGAGAGAACCGCGCATATAAAAGCACCTCTAAATGTCTCGGTTATGGGATGCGTAGTAAATGCCATAGGTGAAGCTGCCCATGCCGATGTAGCAATAGCGTACGGCAAAGGCAAAGGACTTGTCATGGTAAAGGGCGAAGTTGTGGCAAACCTTGATGAAAATGAGCTTGTAGATAGGTTTGTAGAAGAAGTCGAAAAAATGGCAAGAGAGATAAACTGATGCAGGAAAATTTATACAATCTAGCCTTTGAGCGTTCAATTTTAAGTTCAATCGTTTTTGAACCAAGCCAATTTGACGAACTTGGCACACAGCTAAAAAAAGATGATTTTTATCTTCCCGCTCATCAAGATATCTTTAGCGTTATGACTCTGCTCTTACAAAAAGATCAACCGATTGATGAAGAGTTCATCAAAAAAGAGCTTATCAAAATGAAAAAATTTGATGAGAGCGTTATGCTTGAAATTCTCTCTGCAAATCCTATCTCAAACACAAAAGCTTATGTCGATGAGATAAGAGACAAATCCCTTAAACGCCATCTTTTAACTCTTACAACCGAGATAAAAAGAGTAACGGTTGAAGAAGAACTACCATCTGCCGATGTTATTGACATTGTTGAGAAAAAACTCTATGAAATAACTCAAAACAACCAAACAAGCGATTTTAAAGACTCCCCAAAAATGACATTTGACACCATGGAGTACATCAAAGAGATGAAATCTCGCGGAAACAGTGTCTTAGTCGGAGTCGATACCGGATTTCATGAACTAAACAAAATGACGACAGGTTTTGGAAAAGGCGATTTGGTAATTGTTGCGGCGAGGCCGGCTATGGGGAAAACTTCTTTTATACTAAACACCGTAAATAACCTCATCACAAAAGGTAAAGGTGTAGCATTTTTCTCTCTTGAAATGCCCGCAGAACAGTTGATGCTTCGTCTACTATCCATCCAAACTTCCATCCCTCTTCAAAAACTTCGTGTTGGAGATATGAATGATGATCAGTGGAGTTCTCTAAACGGTGCAATTGACAGAATGAACAGCGCTAAACTTTATGTAGATGATCACGGAAGCATAAACATCAATCAGCTTCGCTCAAAACTAAGAAAACTCAAAAATCAGCACCCTGATATAGAAATAGCGGTAATTGACTACCTTCAAATCATGAGCGGTATCGGCACTCAGGATAGACACTTGCAAGTCTCGGAGATTTCACGCGGACTTAAGATGCTCGCTAGGGAGCTAAACATGCCTATCGTTGCACTCTCCCAACTTAACCGCTCCCTTGAGTCAAGAAACGACAAAAGACCGATGCTTAGCGATATCCGCGAATCAGGTTCAATCGAACAGGATGCAGATATCATTCTTTTCGTTTATCGCGATGATGTTTACCTCTACAAAGAAGAAAAAGAGCGAGAAAAAGCGGCAAAATCAGAAGGCAAAGAGTTTAAACCAACTTATATAGAAAAAGAGGAAGAGGACGCCGAGATTATCATAGGCAAACAGAGAAACGGTCCTACTGGTCATGTAAAACTTGTTTTTCAGAAAAAACTCACCCGCTTTGTCGATGCCACTCCTTATGCGAAAGGGATAGAAACAGTTTATGAAAATGTAGATACCCGCTCGGCAAAAATCGATATCTCAAATAATGATACGATGTCGATGCCTACCTTTTAAAATAGATGATAGAAAAAGTCTCGCTATTTACTAAAAAACGAGACTTTTTTCTCTTTGCCTTAACTTCACTGGCTATTCTTCTTATATCGTTTTTTATAGAGTACAGAAACTATAAAGAGTTCACCCGCTTTGACTCGGCGCTTGTTGAAGCAACAGTTTTGATGCAATACACCAAAACCAAAAACGACAAAACCTATCAAATCTTAAAACTAAAAAGTGACGAAGGGCTGACATTTCACACCACTTCAAAAAAATCGCTTCAAGATGTAAAAGGCAAAAAACTTGAACTTGAAATATTTATAAAAAAAGTAGGGTTTTATGAATATCTAACACAATTTTTTGCAAACAGCAAACTCATACAAATCAAAGAGAACACCGCCCCTAAACAAAAAGTAAACGATTTTATCTCAGATGCGCATGAGAGCAAGAGCATCGCAAATGTATATCAGGCGCTCTATACCAACGAATCCGTAGATAAGGATATACAAAATGCGTTTTCAAATCTTGGAGTATCACATATAGTAGCCATTAGCGGATTTCATCTGGGCATATTAAGCGCTTTGCTCTATTTTTTGCTTCGTCCGATTTATAGATTTTTTCAAGATAAATTTTTTCCGTATAGAAACTCAAAAATAGACCTTTTCATCATCGTTGTAAGCGTACTTTTTGCATATATGTTATTTTTAGATTCGCCGCCGTCGCTTGTTCGCTCTTTTGGAATGTTTGTAGTAGGGTTTGTGCTTTATGACAGAGGCGTTGAAGTTTTTTCTATGCAAACACTTCTTGTAACAATTTTACTGCTTCTTGCATTTTTCCCGCGCCTCTCTTTTTCGCTTGGTTTTTGGCTCTCTGCAGGCGGAGTTTTTTATATATTTTTATTTTTGATTCACTTTAAAAGCTGGAGTGTATTTTGGCAGCTGATGGGTATTTCCGTACTTGTCTATCTTTTTATGCTACCTGTCTCGCTATTTATTTTTCAAAATTTTAGTATCTATCATCCGTTTTCAATTATCCTCGCCATACTCTTTACCCCGTTTTACCCGTTAAGCATAATTCTGCATCTGATTGGTTTTGGGGATTTTTCCGACTCTTTTTTGAAATGGCTTTTAGTTTTGGGCGAAGACGGAGCAAAAGTAGAACTAAATCTTTATCTTTTTTTACTCCATGTTGCACTATCTTTTGCAGCTATATGGAGTAGAATCGCAATGTGGGTTTTAGTTCTCTTTTCGAGTTCTATTTTGATATACGCTATTTATCAAATAACATAATTTAAGTCCGTAAATAAATATAATCCATGAAGCATAAATCCATAAAAACAGAAACATCAAAATCGAAAATGAGCCGTAAATCGTTTCGTATGATTTGTTGTAAAAAACATAATATATAAAACCGTTTTTGGCGATACTAAATACTATAGATGTTATAAATGAGCTAATGAGCGAGGCTTTTGCATAAATTTTAGTATTTGCCGAAATTTGAAATATTAAAAAAAACAACGCCCAAATAATCAGATATGACACATACGGAAGAATATTAATCTCTGCCGTATACTCATTGCTTGCCATTAGGTTTGCAATATATCCTGTTATATAAAAAGAGACGCCAAGCCCGATTGGTGTGAGGGTTAAAAGAGTCCAAAATGTTGTAATGCTATCCCAAAGACCTCTTTTTTTTGCATGAAAGATTTTATTTGCAATGTACTCAAAATTTTGAAAAAAGAGAAGTGAAGAGATGATAACTACGACAAAACTAACCATACTCATCTCAACCGAATTTTGTAAAAAACCGTTTATATGCCCCATCAAAGCTTCAGAATTCACAGGCATAAGATTTGAAAATATAAACTCTTGAATCTTTATATAGTAGTCCGAAAAACTATGCATCGAAGTAAAGAGAGTAAGAACAATCAAAAGAAGCGGAATAATCGTAAAAATGGTATAAAAACTAAGACTAGCGGCATAAAAAGCAAGATCTTCATCCACAAATATAGTTACAAAAAACTTTAGTTGTTGATAGAGTTTATTTATCTCACTTTTTATATCTGCCATTTTATTTCAATTAAGCCCCATTTTTGCGGGATTTAAGATGTTATTCGGGTCAAATGCTTTTTTTATTGATTTGAACAAGTTCATCTCTTCATCGCTAAACGCCATTCTCATATAAGGCGCTTTTGCAAGACCTATGCCATGCTCACCGCTTAGGGTTCCGCCCAAGTCAATAGTCGCTTGGAAAACCTCTTCTATGGCTTGATAAGCAATCTTTACCTGCTCGGGGTCCTTACCGTCAACCATAACATTTGTATGAACATTTCCGTCCCCCGTGTGACCGAAACATGGGATTTTGATATTGTATTTATCCGCTATCGCATAAAATTTTTCCAACAGTTCCGGCAATGCGGCACGAGGAACCGTTACATCTTCGTTTAACTTTTTGCTTCCGTAAACACTTAGCGCAGGAGATGCGTTGCGTCTTGCAAACCAGATATCTTTTGCCTCTTTGTCATCTTTTGCAATTTTAAACTCTTTGCATCCGTTTTCAAAGAAAACTTTTTCTATTTGAGAGAGTTGAAAATTCAAATCCTCTTCCAAATTGCCGTCTACATCCGTTACCAAAAGCGCGCCTGCATCGATAGGCAGTCCTTTTTTATAAGTCTGCTCAACCGCTCTAATGGTTAAATTGTCCAAAAATTCCATAGCAACAGGTGTGACTCCGCTTGCCATAGTTTTATAAACCGCATTCATAGCATCATGCACGCTGTTAAAAATTCCCATTGCGGTTTTTGTATGCTTTGGTTTTGGGATAAGTCTTAAAGTAATTTCGCTCAAAACCGCCAAAGTCCCCTCTGATGCTATCAAAATCCCGCTGATATTATACCCTGCCACATCCTTTATGGTTCTCTTTCCGGCTCTTATAATGTCGCCGTTAGGAAGCACCGCACGAGTAGCCATTACATAATCTTTTGTGATCCCGTACTTCGCAGCTCTCATTCCGCCTGCATTTTCACTTACATTTCCGCCAATGCTTGAATACTCTTGAGAAGCCGGATCCGGCGGATAAAAAAGACCAACCTCTTCTACCGCTTTTTGCAAATCCATATTGATAACACCCGGCTGAACGACTGCAACCATATTTTTCATGTCAATCTCTAAAATCTTGTTCATGTGTCGCTCCATAGCAAGAACAATCCCGCCGCTGCTTGGAAGCGCACCGCCCGTAAAACCGCTTCCCGCACCACGAGGAACTATTACGATTTTATGCTCATTACAGTACTTTAAAATCTTGCTTATATCATCTTCGTTTCTTGGAAAAATAACGGCATCAGGCTCAAAATGCTCTCTTGTTGCATCGTATGAATAAGCTATCAGATGTGCTTTATCACTATAAATATTTTCACTTCCTACGATATCGCTAAAATGTGCTAAATGTTTAGAATCAATCATTTTCTTACTCCTTTATCTTAAATTCTTTAAGCAAACTATGCAGTTTCTCATTAGAGTTTTTTACTATTTCATAAAGCGCCTTGTCCTGCGGATTTGCTTTAATCATAAGCTTATAGTAGTGCGGTTCATACTCCTTAAGCTTGCTGTTTCCCTCTCCAAACCACTTCCACCAGGAAGAGTCTATCTCCGGAACTCTTGTATAAAATGGTAAATTAACCTCTTTTTGCTCAAGTTTTGCATCCGTAATAGTTAAGATTTTAAAGCTTTTTGCATCAAGCGTAAAAACTCTACCGTCTAAATATATAAAAACTAAACCTACGGAACTCTTCGTGCTCATCTCGTCAAAGTCGCTTCTAAGCGGAGTTGGATGAGAGTTAAACGAAAGAGTGGTTGCAAATAAGTCAGGATGCACCCACTGTAGTTTAGAGTTTTTTGTTATTCTATGGTATATCTCTTCACTCGGAGCTATCAACAATCCTCTTGCATATCCAAAAGCCAAAACTGCCGTATCTCCAACTTTTACTTCCCATTTTCCATTAGGTAGAGAGTTGTTGCTTAGCGCATTAAATTCGCTAATTGTAACTCTGGCTATCTGAGTATTTTTATCATAACTAGTTACAACCGCATTTTTCAAAATAATCTTATGCTCTTTATCAATTTCATGAACGATAAAGCCGCTCACTCCGACATCGATATTTTCGACTTTTATCGTAACCTCGGTTGCACCATCATTTATTCCGACTACCGGAGACTTTATAACAGCTCCAAAAAGCTCTAAAGCTATAACGAACAATAAAAAAAGTTGCTTCATTTTTTTCCACTCTGTAAATAATATAGTGCGATTATAGCAAACAAACCTCATACTAAGGCAAATTTTGTTAGAGTTTTAAAAATATTTTTTAAATTTACGATTATGGTCAGATGTTATGAAACGACTTTTTATACTTTTTTTGTTTGCAACATCTCTTTTTGGTTCACGCGTTGAAACTTTTCGTTGGAGCGACGGTGAAACCTATCTATCTTTTTTAGAAAGAAACAAACTTCCGCTAAAGCCTCTCTATTATAAACTTGATGATAATGAACAGCAGCTTACCGAAGAAATTACATCCGGTGTTAACTGTCAAATGACAAAAAACGAAAACGGAGAGCTTTTGCAAATATTTGTACCTCTAAATGATGAGCTGCAGATACATATTTACAAGAACGCCAAAGAGTACTTTTTTGAAACGATACCTATCATAAGTGAAACAAAAACTGAAGCTTTTGTTATCAAAATAGAGCATTCGCCATACTTGGATATCATAAAAGAGACCGGCTCAAAAAAACTTGCAACAATTTTTGTAAATAGTTTTAAAAACTCTCTCAACTTTAAAAAAGATCTTAAAAAAGGAGATGCTCTTGCTATGATATATGAGCAAAAGTATCGTTTAGGAAGACCTTTTTCTATGCCGAAATTAAAAGTTGCGATGATAGAAATGAACGGTAAAAAAAACTTTATCTATCTCAATAATGATGATAGATTTTACAATGAAGACGGGAACGAACTTGAAGAGTTTTTACTTGCAACACCTGTTAGAAATGCTCGAATATCATCAGAATTTACAAAAAGAAGATTTCATCCTATTTTAAATAAATATCGCGCTCACTTAGGTGTTGATTATGCGGCAAGCAGCGGAACTCCCGTTATGGCTGCCGGAGACGGAAAAGTTGTTTTTGTGGGTGAATCAAGAGGTTACGGTAACATGATAAAAGTACAACATAGCGATGACTACTTAACCCTATATGCACATCTAAACTCTTTTAAAAAGGGTGTTAGAGGCGGTTTAGGCATAAAAAAAGGGGAAGTTATAGGCTATGTAGGAAGCACAGGACTATCATCGGGTCCCCATCTTCACTTTGGACTCTACAAAGACAATGATGCAATAGACCCTTTAAGAGTCGTTCAAGTTGCTACTAAAAAACTTCAAGGCAAAGAACAGGCTGCATTTTTAAAACTTAAATCAAATTATAAAGAGAGCATAAATTTACATCTTAAAAATGAAACAAAATTTGAAAAAGAGTCCAATTTAGACACGACTTGCTACTTTAACAATGGAGGAACTTGTGAGCAAGATAAACTCAGTTCGGAAACTTGAAGATTCTAAATTTGTTCAAACAGTAGAAATTAACTACTCCTACAAGGGCACACATAGAAGATGGGAAGCAGTCGTTACCCATGACAGCGTAGCTGTTTTACTTTGGCATAGAGATAAAAATGCCTTTGTTCTTGTGAAACAGCTTCGAGCAACAGTACTAAATAAAAATCCAAATAACGGTATGATGTATGAACTTTGTGCAGGAATCGTAGATAAAAACAAATCTCTTGAGCAAATAGCCAAAGAGGAGGTTTTTGAAGAGTGCGGCTACGATATCCCTTTAGAGAGTCTGCAAAAAATCAGCTCCTTTTATACAAGTGTGGGAATATCAGGCAACCATCAAACCCTCTACTATGCCCAGTGTGATGAAAGTATGAAAGTAAATGAGGGAGGCGGTTTGGAAGATGAAGATATAGAAGTCGTCTATATTCCGATAACGAATGCAAAAGAGTTTATGTTTGATGAAAATTATCAAAAAACGACAGGCGTAATGATGGCGTTTTATTGGTTTTTTGATACTATTAACCAAACTCGATAGGATCCATATCAATCTCTGCTAAATCAACTCTACATATAGAGATAGCTTTTATGATATCGGTACTTTTATCGGCTCTTAAAAGTATCTCAAATCTGTACTTATCCGATACTCTCTCAATAGCACATTTACCAAATCCTACCATTTCAATATTTGAATTTTTTTGCAAGCAACAAAGCATCTCATTCATTGCATCTTGAGCTTTTATACCGTTTTTATGCGAAAACAAAATACGGCATAACTTTTTATATGGCGGATAGAGTTCCTTGCGATACTCTTTTTCATCCTCTAAAAAATCCTCGTATTTATCAATATACGCTTTAAAAAAATCTTCATTAAAGCTCTGCACTAAAACCTTAGCACTATCTTTTCGCCCGCTTCTGCCTGCTACTTGAATGAGAGTTGAGAGTGCTTTTTCTCTGGCTCTATAATCACTCATATTTAGCATATTATCCATCCCTAAAACAATCGCCAAAGTAACTCCGTGGTAGTCATGCCCTTTACTTATCATCTGCGTTCCGACAAGTATATCTATCTCTCTGTCGTTAAAACTCTTGAGTGCTTTTTTTAGCTTATTTGCGGTGGTTATAACATCTCTGTCAAACTGCTCAACTCTCGCACTCTTAAATTCTTCTCTTATATTTACTACTGCCTCAGCGGTTCCAAGCCTTGAACTTGTAAGATTAGAACTTTTGCACTCTGCGCAAATTTGCGGGATAGCTTGAGCAAAATTACAGTAGTGGCACTTAAGCGACCTTGTTTTTTGATGAATACTCATCCCTACACTGCAAAAGGCGCATTTATGCGTATATCCACAATCAGAGCATATAAGATACTTAAAATTTGCACGAGTAGGAAGAAAGAGTATTGCTTGCTCTTTTCTTTCTAAACTTTTCTTTAAATTATCCATGATAAGGGGCGACAAACTCTCAACACCACTCTCATAAATAAACTCTTTTTTGGAGCTAAAATATCCACCTTGCAGTCTTATATGTGGAAACTTTACATAAGTAGTTAAAGATGGTGTTGCACTTCCCAAAACAACAGGAATATCATAGAGTTTCCCCATATATATAGCTATATCTCTTGCATTGTAACGAGGTCTTGAAGATGATTTGTAACTGTCGTCATGCTCTTCATCAACTACGATTACTCCCAAATCTTTGATGGGCAAAAAGAGAGCAGAACGAGGACCGGCTATTATATAAGCACTCCCGTCATAAATAGAAGCAAGTGCTTTTTTCTTTTGCAAAGGAGTTAGTTTTGAGTGCCACATAACCACGCTATCGCCAAAGTGAATCTTTAATCTTTTGCTCATCTGCGGAGTAAGTGAAATCTCAGGCATAAGAAAAATGGAGCGTTTTTTTTGCTCTATCATCTCCTCAAAGTACTTCATATATATTTCAGTTTTTCCGCTGCCGGTGTCACCGAAAAGCAGTGAGGTTTTATGGTTTTTTAGAAATGCCAAAGCCTCTTGCTGTTTTTGTGAGAGAGCAATACCAGACTCCACATGAGATTGCCGCGCAACGCTTGCAATGACGGAGTGTTCGCCATTTAGAATCTCTTCTGTCACTGCGAGGAACGAAGTGACGCCGCAGTCTCCTTTTTCATAAGCCACCATAAGCCCAAGTGCCTCACCGAGTGAGCAAAAATAGTAAGTAGAGATAAACTTAGCCAACTCAAGCTGTTTGGTTGAGTAAATAGAGTCATCAACTTCTAATATCTCTAAGCACTCAAATAACGGTTCATCACATTTGGCAATAACAACACCCTCAACTACTCTATTTCTAACTTTTACTTTTACTTTTGTACCGATATCTATGATTTTTGAGCTTTGATAAGTAAACGGTTCTAGAGGGGAGTTTAAAAGTGCTATATTGTAATAATGCAAAGTTATAATTTTTTTTGATATTTATTTATACTGATTATGGTAATTTGATTTTTAATTGTATCTATTTTATAAGGAATAACATATCTTTTGAATACTAAATCCCTAATATTTTCATTGTCAAAATAGATAGACTCTCTAAATTTATACGGCATGCAAGATATGCTATCTATCAATTCGTCTAAATCTATCTGAAATTTTACAGCTTGATTTACACTATCTTTTGCAATAAAACTCATTATTTCTTGAAGTTTTTTTAAATACTTAGTACCTCTAACTATTTGCATATTTAGACTTCAAATCTTGAATAAAGATGCTCATCTCACTTTCATACTCTACTTGTGACAAAAGCTCTACTTTTTTATTCTCAATGTCATACAAGCACTCGTTAAAATAAGCTTTTGTTTCTTCAAACTCTCTACATAAAATATCACCATCTTTTATTTCAAACTTTTTTACAATCCCATCTTTTAAGTTATTAATCAAAACCAAAAACAGTTCTAACGATTTATCTTCAATTTCTAGTTGAATTGTTTTCATAATAAACTCCTCATATAATTACTCAAAGTATAATCAAAAATATGTTAATAGTTTGTAAAAATCATTTAGTTAAAATATTGCAATTACCCAAATCTGCCGTACATGTAAAAGTTCCTCTTTTCGTAGCATCTGTTTCCGTACTATCATAATATGTAAAAGTAGTATCTACATTGTTTGTTCTAAAAACATATGTACCACTTCCTGCCGTTGTTGCACTCCACTTTCCGTTTTTACCTGATTCATTTGCTACGGGGTACATAAGCACGCCGCCAAAAAGACCGCCGTTATCCAAAGCGGCTCTCGTAATCCAAGTAGATTGCCCTAGTATCAGCCTGCCTTGTCTCTCAGTAACAATACCCGAACGAACAGAAGCAATATCGGCACGCCCTTTTGTAATCTCCGCATCCGTTCTACTTGCAGCCATCCTAGGAACTGCAATAGCAGCTAAGATACCAAGGACGACTATAACAAAAACCATCTCTATCATCGTAAAAGCGCGAGAAAACTTCATAAAAAAACCTTAAATAATAATTTTAAAACCACCAAAGAGTAACTTAAAAATGACTACTTTATATATATTCCACCTATGAAGAGGTGGAACATGAAAATCAAAGAAGATTAACGGACTACCGCCACCCCAAGCAAAGGGTAACCAATAGCAGCAATTCCGGCAAACGGTGCGCAATCACCACTTGTTGATTGAACTGTTATGTTTAAATCATTTCCATTTATCGTAGCAGTAGCACATGTTGTGCTACCAACCGCAGCTACAGCTGTTGTTGCAGTAGTCGTAACTCCACCATTAGATGAAAATATTGTTGAAATATCCGGTACGATTCCCTTTGCCATTGCATCTGTTGCTGTCATCTTTACTACATTTTTAAAATTTGACAAAGCAGCCGCAGCAGCTGCATCAGTTCTCGTTGCAGCGAGTCTCGGCATCGCAATAGCAGCCAAAATACCTAAAATAACAATAACAAAAATTAACTCTATCATCGCAAAAGCACGGGAAGACTTCATACAAGCCCTTAAATACTAATTTCAAAACTATTTAAAAACAACTTAAAACTTACTATTTTGTGCATGAACCCCAAGCACCCTGGCTTGAGGGATAGTAAAGATTAACGAACTACCGTTGATCCACCAAAATTATATGTTTTAGATGCACCGGAAGCATTAGTCAAACCATTATTTGACGCCTCAGTAATAACAGCAGTACGAACTGCAGCCGGACAAGCTGTACTAACAGCACCTATCACCTCTACCGTAACATTTCCATCAGCTGTTGTTGCAAATGTAAAACATGTAGCAGCAGCATTCGCCATGGTAGCTGTATAATTTGTAAACGCACCTTGAGAAGTAAATTCCGCCCCTAAGTTTTTCAGTGCCTGTGAACCGCTAGCAAGTTGCGCAGATATTTTAGCATCATCTCTTGTAGCAGCAAGTTTTGGCACAGCAACAGCCGCCAAAATACCTAAAATAACGATAACGAAGATTAACTCAATCATTGTAAAACCAGCTCTTTTCATAAGAACTCCTTGAAGATATAAAGTTTGGTTACTCTAATAACCTTAGTAAACATTATGAGGTATATAAGATTAATTATTGCTTAAGAGCACTTCTGCAAGCTAGATTGCCGCGCTTCGCTCGCAATGACAAGCACGGCAATCGCAATAGCAAGCCCCGTCACTGCGAGCAAAGCGCGGCAGTCTAAAAGAGAGCTTCTAGGAATGTCCTTAAGCGATTCCAACGGAAATACTCTTGCGTACAAGTCTAAAATAAAATCAACATTGGAACTAAATTTGCTTATTATAGTTTATCCAAAGGAGTTAAGATGAGCATAGAGGTTTCCGCAACACAAGCTTTAGCTGCAAAAGCACTTGATTATAGAGCTATCCGTCAGGATATGATATCTTCAAATATTGCAAATGCCGATACTCCTTTTTATAAACCGAGAGATATAAGATTTGAAGATGCACTTGCAGCTCAAAAGGCTAAAGTTTTAAATCAAAGCAGTCCAAAACTTCAAATGGCTCAAACAGATTCTGCGCATCTAGCACTTCAAGAGGTCTCTAATTCAAAGCTTCCTATGACTTATTTTAGAGACGGTCATATGGCTAGAAATGATGGAAATAGCGTGGATTTGGATGTTGAAACAACTGAAATGAGTAAAAACTCCGTTATGTTTAACGCTTTGGTAAATGCCATCAAAAAAGATACGGGAATTTACAGAAGTGTTATAGATGCATCTTCTAAAGTTAGTTAAGGATTAAAACATGTCAAATTTTTTAAATAGTTTTGATATCAGTGGTTACGGGTTGTCGGCTCAGCGTGTTCGCGTAAACACAATCTCTCAAAACATAGCAAACGCCCAAACAACAAGAACCGATGAGGGTGGACCTTACAGAAGAAAAGAGGTTGTGTTTAAAGCGATTGACTTTAACGAGCAATTCAACAAAGCATTAGAGGGTATTTCAGAAAGCGCAAAATATCAAGACCCATTAAATGAAGGAGATTTTGGTAAAAAAGTCAATCCTGCTATAATGAGCGTAGTAGTTGACAAAATCTCAAGAGACGACAGAGAACCGAAGATGAAGTATGACCCTGCTCATCCGGATGCGGATGCAAACGGATATGTTGCATACCCAAATGTTAATCCCGTCATCGAAATGGCCGATTTAGTAGAAGCAACTCGCTCTTACCAAGCAAATGTTGCCGCTTTTGAGAGTTCAAAAAATATAGCAAACAGCGCAATTTCGCTGTTACAATAATAGAGGTATATTATGATTAATATTGAAGGTATATCAGGTGCTTCCACAGCCGATTTACTAAAACAAAAAAGTAAAATAGACGGTGTAGAGGGTGGTGAAGATTTTGCTAAGCATTTAAAATCTGCCATAAACGAAGTCAATGATCTTCAAAAAACAAGCGAACAATCTATAGGCGATATGGCGACGGGACAGGTAAAAGACCTGCATCAAGCGGCACTTGCCATCGGAAAAGCTGAAACAAGCATGAAACTTATGTTAGAGATTAGAAATAAAGCACTAAGTGCTTATAAAGAGCTTGGTAGAACGCAATTATAATTTTTAGATTGCTTCACTTCGTTCACAATGACCGTCATTTGTCACGCTTATCATTGAGATTGCCGCGCTTGTCATTGCGAGCGAAGCGCGGCAATCTAATCTTAAAATTTAATTAGAGGCTTTACAAAGCCGTAATTTACCGTGACAACATAAACTAAAGTTGAAAATGTTATAATTCTTTTTAAAAATTAAGATACTAAAAAACATGAATAACCAAAACAAAAGCAAAAAAATATTTCTTCTATACTCGCTCATTGTATTTGGCTTTATAATATTTTTAAGCGTAATGCTTCTCACTACCCTAAAATCCCGTGATTTGCCCTCATTATACACAAAAGAGAGTTCAAAAGCCACTAGAGGATCCATTATCAGTGCAGACGGTTTTCATCTTGCAACAACGATAAAGCTTTATAAAGCCGTTGTAAATAGCTACTATATAGATCCTCAGAAGAAAGAACTTTTTGTAGAACTTTTCAGTATTTACTCCGGAATTGATGCTAAAGAGATTGAAGATAAATTAAAAAAACAAAACGGTGTGGTCGTTCTTAGCTATAACATACCCGAAAAACAAGCGCAATATCTAAAACAGCTTGCTTATGAGCTTAGAAGACTTAAGGTTTTTATTGAGAGAAAAAATCCCATTACCGGCAAAACAACGCTACATGGATTAAACATCCTTGAGAGTGGAGAGAGCAGAGAGTATGCCTATGATAAACTTTTAACTCCTATTATCGGTTATCCTCACAAAGTAGAAGAGGACGGATATACTTATACAAAAGGCGTCAAGGGTATAGAAAAAAGATTTGAAAATGAACTGCAGGCAAAACAAGACGAGGTAAGCCAAGGTCCAAGAGATGTAAACGGCTATATTATCTTAAATAGAGACAGCTTCACAAAGCCCGAGATCAACGGTCTTGATGTAAAACTCAATATCCCCATTGAGCTTCAAATAAGAGTAGAAAAAATGCTTGATAATATGAGGGCAGAATTAAATGCCAGAGAAGCGATGGTTGTAGTAATGAACTCCGCAAACGGCAAAGTTATTACGATGGCAAGCTCAAATAGATTTTTGCCAAAGGCGATACAAACTGAAGATTTTCCGTCTCTAAACAGCAATATGATTGAGTACAGCTTTGAACCGGGAAGCGTTATTAAAACTATTACTTTTTCAATTCTTTTAGATAAAGGGCTTGTGAATCCTTACGATATGATAAACGGTCATGGCGGACGCTACCAAATCGGAAAAAAAGTTATAACGGACGAACATAAATTTAGCTGGTTAAGTGCCGAAGATGTTATTGTTCACTCATCAAATGTTGGTATAGCCCAACTAGCGCAAAAACTCCCCGGAGCCGAGTTTAATCAAGGGCTTATAAATTTTGGTTTTTCCACTGTGTCTACACCTGATCTTATATATGAAAGAGTCGGCTCAATTCCGGACTCATTGCAGTTAAACAGCGAAATTTATAAAGCTACATGCTCCTATGGGTATGGTATGCGCGTAAATCTTATGCAACTTATCAGAGCTTACAGCGCATTTAACAACAACGGGAGAATCGTAACTCCAAAAATAGTAGACTGCTTTATAGACGGACACAGAAAAGAGTTAAAAATTCCATTTGAAGAGCAGATTCAAGTTATAAAAAGTTCAACTGCGCAAAGAATGAAAGATATTCTTATAAAAACCGTAAATGAAGGCACGGGAACAAAAGCAAAAACAGCAGGTTTAGAAATAGGCGGTAAAACAGGAACGGCGCATTTAGTTGAAGACGGTCAATATGTCAATGAGTACAATACTGCTTTTATCGGCTTTGCAAATGACAAAACAAGCAGATATACTATAGGTGCCATTGTAATTAGACCTAAAAAAAGCCAGTTCGCAGCTCAAACAGCCGTGCCTGTCTTTAAAAAAACACTTGATATTTTAATTGAAGAGAATTACCTAAAGCCGACTATTGCCGAAGATAACTCTTCAAAGCCAAATATTGTCAAGTAATCTGGTAGTTCCTACTTTTACCTCAACCAAGATAATAGTATTTCCAATCTCTACATCTAAAAGTCTGTTAAATTCACGATCTAAAATCTCTACATAAAAAATCTCTAACGGTTCTAAGATTTCTCTCATATTAGATGTTATCTCTTTAGAGTTGAGCACTCCTCTAGTTACCATTACAGTTGCACTACGAAGAGAAGATGGGATTTTTAGCGCCTCTTCTCTCTCTTGTGGTGCTAAATAAACATTTCTACTGCTAAGAGCCAATCCGTCTTTTTCTCTGACCGTATCAACCGGAACTATCTCTATATCCATAAAAAGCTGTTTTACCATCAAAGAGATAAGATTTAATTGCTGTGCATCTTTCTTGCCGAAATAGGCTCTTGTAGGATTTACAATATTTAAAAGTTTCATTACAACCGTTAAAACACCGTTAAAATGTGATGGGCGACTTGCCCCCTCTAAAACATAGCCTCTAACTTTTGGAGCAAGCAGACTCACCTCGTCTACGCCGTAGATATCTTCAACTTGCGGAAAAAACAGAACATCGACACCGCTTAATTCACATATCTTTTTATCAGCTTCATCTTTTTTAGGGTATTTATCTAAATCTTCACCTTTTAAAAACTGTGTCGGGTTTAAAAATATAGAAACTACAACAAGTGCATTTTGCTCTTTTGCTTTTTTGATAAGCGATATATGACCCTCATGCAAAGCACCCATAGTTGGAACAAAACCGATAGTTTGATTTTTATTTTTTAAATAATTTTTTAATTCTAATGGACTAGAAATAATCTTCATTTTAAGCCTCAATTTAATATAATCGCAATTATACACTATTGGATTGATTATATGGATAACTACGAATATACGGAACTTTTAAAGAATATTTCAAAAAAAATGAGCAATATTACGGGTGTTGTTGAACCTGATAAACTTGAAGCACGCCTAGATGAAATTACCGAACTTGAGAACTCTCAAGATTTTTGGAACGATGCGGCGTACGCGGCAGTAATCCAAAAAGAGAAGACTCAATGCGAACGCAAACTAAAAAAATATAGTCTTGCAAAAAATGCTCTTGAGGATGCCAAAGAGCTTTACGAAATGGCAAAAGATGAAAATGACGAAGATGCTATCAATGAATGTTTCGGGAGTGCTGATGGACTTGAAAACCTAATACGCGGTATGGAAATAGAAGTTCTACTAAGCGAAGAGACTGACGCTAACAATGCCATCCTCTCCATTCATCCCGGAGCCGGCGGCACAGAGTCACAAGATTGGGCTTCAATACTTCTTAGAATGTATAAAAGATTTGCCGAGAGACGCGGATGGAGTGTTGAAGTTTTAGATTATCAAGCAGGAGATGAAGCCGGTATAAAAGATGTTTCCCTTCTTATAACAGGTGAGAACGCTTACGGATACTTAAAGGTAGAGAATGGCATTCACAGACTTGTTCGTATTTCACCATTTGACTCTAATGCCAAAAGACATACATCATTTAGCTCTGTTATGGTCTCTCCTGAAGTGGATGACAATATAAATATAGAGATTGAAGATAGAGATATTCGTATCGACACCTATCGTTCAAGCGGTGCCGGCGGACAACATGTCAATAAAACCGAATCGGCAATTCGTATAACCCACCTTAAAACAAATATAGTTGTACAGTGCCAAAACGATAGAAGTCAACATAAAAACAAAGCAACAGCTATGAAAATGCTTAAATCGCGACTTTATGAATTAGAGCTAGAGGCTCAAAAAGCTCAGATTGCAGGAATTGCTAAAAGTGAAATAGGCTGGGGGCATCAAATCCGCTCTTATGTAATGCAGCCGTATCAACAGATAAAAGATACTAGAAGCAATGAGGCTTATTCAAACATAAGCGCAATACTCGACGGAGACATTGATAGAATGATTGAGGATGTGCTTATTGCTCAGAATCGCTCTTAAGCTTAGGGATAAAACTGTAAGCAAACAATCCAACTCCTAAAACCATACTTAGTATGGTTAGGTACTGTATCTGCTTATTTTGAGCATTTTCAAGCTCTTCAATAAATTTTGAAGCTTCAGATTTTGGAGCCTCTTTTCTACTCACTTTAACAACACTCACACTTGCTTCCATTCTAGCAACATTTACAGCTGCTATTTTATTTTCTATTGATACCTCCTCCGGGGCAGTCCAAAGATATACCGTAAAACCGACAAGCAGCATAACCAAACCTAATGTTCTAAAAATAACTATTCTATTTTTTATAAATATCTCTCTCATAAAGCACCTTTTTCTAAAGAAAATTATGTCAAACTTCCTGTATGAATATACTTAAAGAGTTTAGAGTTGATAGCAAATGCTCGTATTTGTCAGATAAAGATCAAACAACGCACTACAAAGCAATTGATGATTGCTCTGCGGAGTATTGCCAAGAGTTAATAGAGCGAGGTTATAGAAGATTCGGTAAAATGTATTTTAGACCTATCTGCGCTGCATGTGACGAGTGTAAGAGTATAAAAATTGATGTTAAAAATTTTGAGTTTTCAAAATCCGAAAGAAGAGTTATCAATAAAGCCGCAAATATAAAAAGCTATATTCAAAAGCCTTCTGTAAGCAAAACGCATCTTTTACTTTTTGAAAAATATCATCTTTTTATGAAAGATAAAAAAGGGTGGGAGCACACCCCTACAACTGCACAAAATTATTACAACTCTTTTGTAGATGCTCATAATGATTTTGGGTATGAAGTTTTATATTTTATGGACAATAAGCTTATCGGAGTGGATTTAATTGATATTTTAGAAGATGGCATATCGTCCATTTATTTCTACTATGACCCTGATTATATGAACTATTCACTTGGCAAACTTTCACTCTATAACCAAATACTATTTGCAAAAAAATCTCAAAAAAAATGGATTTATTTAGGCTATTATGTCAAAGATTGCCCCTCTCTTTCATATAAATCCCAATATAAACCATATCTAACTCTTGATGGGAAACCAGATATGTATGAGGAACCAAAATGGTTTTAAATATTAGACTTCGAATAAATAAAGTGTTGCAAAAATGTATACAATTACTTTTTTTCGCATTATTTACGAGATATTTTTTATTTTTTTAATTATTATAGATATAATTTCGTCATGCTTAAAAAAATAAAAATAGAATTCACATACTTTACACTTATACTGCTTGTTTTAGCGGTTTTGCAGCACTCGGACTTACTATATTCTCCTCTAGAGAGAGTTGGTTTAATGACAGAAAAAGGAAACTTTCTTCATCCGTTACTATGGACTTCCGTAGTATATGTGGTTGTTAGTTTCTTAAGATTGATAGTTAAATATCTGCTTCACTTAAAAAATAGAAACAAAGTTAAATAGCTTATTGAGAGGACTTTGATTTATGTAGTAGGTAGTTAATACTTCCCATAAGGGAAGTATTATAAATTGGTTTAACCGTTTCTCTTTTTAATAATCTCTTCAGATACATTTCTCGGAACTTCTTCATAATGATCAAATTCCATAGAGTAAGTAGCTCTACCTTGAGTAGCAGAACGAAGATCTGTTGAATAACCAAACATCTCAGCAAGTGGAACAAATGCATCAACAATTTTGTTACCTGCACGATCACTCATATTGCTAACTTGTCCACGACGACGGTTAAGGTCACCGATAACATCTCCCATATAAGCTTCAGGAACTTCAACTTCAACTTTCATAAGTGGCTCTAGAATAGCCGGTCTAGCTTTTCTACATCCCTCTTTGAAGCCCATTGAAGCAGCAAGTTTAAATGCCATCTCGTTTGAGTCAACTTCATGATATGAACCATCATATAGAGTAATATCAATATCTTCCATCGGATAACCCGCAAGTACACCGTTGCTCATTGTCTCAGCACAACCTTTTTCAACAGCAGGGATATACTCTTTTGGAATAACTCCACCTTTGATTTCATTGTGGAATACAAAACCTGTTCCTGCATCACCCGGCTTAATTGTTAAGTAAACATGACCAAATGCACCGCGTCCACCTGATTGCTTAGCATACTTGTACTCTTGGTTAACTGTATCTCTAATAGTCTCACGGTAAGAAACCTGTGGCGCACCAACTTCAGCTTCTACTTTAAACTCTCTCTTCATACGGTCAACAAGGATTTCAAGGTGTAGTTCACCCATTCCTGAGATAATTGTTTGACCTGTCTCTTCATCTGTATGAACTCTAAAAGATGGATCCTCAGCAGCAAGTTTAGCTAGAGCAAGACCCATTTTCTCTTGGTCAGCTTTAGTTTTTGGCTCAACTGCAACAGAGATAACAGGTTCTGGGAAAACCATACGCTCTAGAACAACCGTATCATCCGGATCACAAAGAGTATCTCCTGTAGTTGTATACTTTAGACCGACAACTGCCCCGATTTCACCTGCATAAATCTCTTTGACCTCTTCACGCTTGATAGCATGCATCTTTACAATACGACCAATACGCTCTTTTTTATCTTTCGTAGAGTTATGAACAAATGAACCTGCTTCTAGTGAACCACGGTAAACACGGATAAAAGTCAGTGTTCCAACAAATGGGTCTGTCATAATTTTAAACGCTAAAGATGCAAATTTACCATCATCAGTAGATGGAACAACAACTTCAACATCTTCATCATCCATCATTGTACCCCTAATTGGAGCACATTCAACCGGAGATGGAAGATATGCAACAACTGCATCAAGAAGAGTTTGAACACCCTTGTTTTTAAACGCAGTTCCTGCAGTCATAGGAACGATATGCATATTAATTGTAGCATATTTGATTCCGGCGATAATTTCGTCTTCTGTTAACTCTTCGCCTTCAAGATACTTCTCTGCAAGATGCTCGTTTCCATCAACGCCTGAGATAGACTCAATCATTTTTTCACGATATTCTGCAGCTTTATCTACTAAATCAGCAGGGATTTCTTCAACATGATAGTTAGAACCCATCTCTGCATCTTTATCCCAAACGATAGCTTTCATCGTAACAAGATCAACAATACCGGCAAAACTTTCTTCTTGACCGATTGGAAGTTGAATAGGAACCGGATTACCTTTTAGACGAGTACGAATTTGCTCTTCAACTTGGTAAAAGTTTGCACCTGTTCTATCCATTTTGTTAACAAAAACAATCGATGGCACGCCATAACGATTTCTTTGTCTCCAAACCGTCTCAGATTGAGGTTGAACACCGCCAACAGCACAGAAAACTGAAACAGCACCATCAAGAACACGCATAGATCTCTCAACTTCAATAGTAAAGTCAACGTGACCCGGAGTGTCGATAATGTTTATCTGCTTGCCAGACCATTCACAAGTAGTTGCAGCTGAAGTAATTGTAATACCACGCTCTTGCTCTTGCTCCATCCAGTCCATTGTAGCAGCACCGTCATGAACTTCACCGATTTTATGCTCACGACCTGTATAGAAAAGGATTCTTTCAGTCGTTGTAGTTTTACCCGCATCAATGTGAGCAGCAATACCGATGTTTCTTACATCTTCTAATTTATGTGATCTTGCCATAATATATTCCTATTACCAGCGATAGTGAGCAAACGCTTTGTTCGCTTCAGCCATACGGTAAGTATCCTCTTTTTTCTTAAATGCATTACCTTTATCAGATGAAGCATCCATTAATTCATTTGCTAATCTCTCAGCCATTGTTCTCTCGTTTCTTTTACGAGAAGCATCAACTAACCATCTAATTGCTAGAGATAATTGACGCACTGGGCGCACTTCTACTGGAACTTGATAAGTAGCACCACCAACACGGCGACTTTTTACTTCAATAATAGGCTTAATATTTTCAATAGCATTATTGAATGTATCAATACCTGTTTTCTCTGAGCGAGAACCAATGATATCTAAAGCACTATAGATGATTTTCTCAGCTGTGCTTTTTTTACCGTCAAACATAATTTTGTTAATAAACTTCGTTAAAACTTTGCTTCCATAAACAGGATCCGGCATAATTTCACGAACGGGAGCTTTTCTTCTTCTCATTTGTAATTTCCTTACTTCAATTTTTTTTCAAATTTACTCAAAATATCTCACCAAAGAGCTATCCTGTGTTTGCTTGAACACACTTTTATATACTTCTATTTAGAAGTTATTTTTTAGCTTTTGCTTTCTTAGTTCCGTATTTAGAACGAGAAACTTTACGATCTTTAACACCCGCAGTATCTAATGCACCACGAACGATATGGTATTTAACACCCGGTAAATCTTTGATACGACCACCGCGTACAAGTACGATTGAGTGTTCTTGAAGGTTGTGACCCTCTCCCATAATATATGAAATAACTTCAAAACCTGAAGTTAAACGAACTTTTGCAACTTTTCTCAAAGCCGAGTTAGGTTTTTTTGGTGTTGTTGTGTAAACACGAGTACAAACACCACGACGCTGTGGACATGACACAAGAGCAGGTGATTTTGATTTTTTAACCACTTTTTGACGCTCTTTTCTAATCAATTGATTGATTGTAGGCATACAATTCCTTTACTTAATTTTTCCAGTAGAATTTAACTCTCTATTTTTTAGGGAGTTATAGACGCGTGATTATAATAAAAATATAATAAATAAATGCTTAATTTAAGTACAAATTAATATATGAGGTTTTATGTGTAGAATAATAGAATAGATGTTGTGACAAAATAGCAAAGCCTCTTAATAGAGGTTTTGCTTATTTTAAAGTGTATTATTAGTCTTTGTCGGTGCCAAAAACAATCTCTTGATCTTTATAAATACCTGTTCCGACAGGAATTGTACGACCGATAATAACATTCTCTTTAAGATCGTTTAGATCATCAACTTTAGCACTTACCGCAGCCTCTGTTAATACTTTAGTAGTATCTTGGAATGATGCTGCAGAAATAATACTATCAGCTGAAACCGCTGCACGGGTAATACCGACCAAGAATGGTTCAGCTATTGCCGGGCGACCGCCTAATTTGATAATCTTTTCATTCTCTTGAGCAAACTTAGTTTTAGAGATTAAATCTCCTTCGATAAACTTAGTATCGCCTGATTTAATAATCTTAATTTGTCTAAGCATCTGAGTAAATATTACCTCAATATGCTTATCCGCAATATTTACCCCTTGAGAGCGATAAACTTGTTGTACTTCACTCACTAGATAATTATAAAGTGCTTTAACACCCATAATACGAAGTAACTCATGTGAAGAGATAATACCTGTAGTTAATCTCTCACCGGCATGAACGAAGTCACCTGTATTTACAACCGGAGTGTGAGATTTATCAACAAAATACTCTTTAATAATTCCGCTATCTGATGTAACCAATATTCTAACTTTTCCGCGAAGAAGTTTACCAAAACTAACAGTTCCGTCTATCTCGGAGATAAGTGCTGTTGCTTTTGGGCGACGACCCTCAAATAGTTCACTTACACGAGGAAGACCCCCTGTAATATCGCTTGATTTTTGAAGCGCTTTTGGCGTTTTAGCAATAATATCGGCAACTTTAACTCTTGCGCCGTCTTCTACATAGATAGAAGTTTTTGCTTGAACTTGGTATCTTAAAAGTTCACCGTCTTCGCTAGCAAGTACGATTGTCGGCTTATATTCGGTAGCAATATGGTCATTAATCATCAAACGAGTTTTACCCGTTAGCTCATCATACTGCTCAGTAGCCGTTGTTCCAATAATAATATCTTCAAACTTAACTACACCGTTTGTCTCAGAAATGACCGGGTTAGAGTATGGATCCCACTCTGCTATTACGGTTGATTCATCAGATTTTGGTTTAGCTATAAGAGTTTTAGGCTCTACAACTGCATCATCTTCTGCAACTATTACAGAACCGCGTGCGATATAGTGTCTTACCGCTTCACGATTATTTGCATCGACTACTGTCGCAAAAAGACCTTTTTCAACTACTTCATATCCGGCTTTTAGACCTTCAAATCTCTCTAAGTAGTCACCTCTTAGCAAGAAGTATTTAACTACGCCATCCTCTTTTGCAAGGATTTTTTGAGTTACAGGCGCACCGTTTGCAACTAAAACTTCAGATGCGTAAGGGATACGGCTTGGCACATTCCAGCCATCCTTAATTGTCTCAACTATAGATTCATGCTCTTTAACTTCAGCACCATTCTCATACGGGAAGTAATATTTACCTTCAATCTGTCCACCGACACCTGCTAACTCATTTGGCTTAGCAATCTCATTTTTACGAAGTACATAACGAACTGTATCAGTTTTTGAAATAACACTGATTATTACCTCGTCATGGACGGTTTGAACTTCAAATCTACCTGTAAACGGAGCTTTAATCTTTGGCTCAACTAAAAGTACGGCAGCATTTCTACGGTTTGCTACTATATTTTTACCCTCTTTTGAAGCATAAGTTTTAAGATTATAGTAACGAATAAAGCCCTCTTTTTCCGCTACAACTTGTCTCTCCTGAGCAGTTGAAGATGCAGTACCCCCGACGTGGAATGTTCTAAGAGTCAGCTGAGTACCAGGCTCACCGATTGATTGAGCTGCAATAATACCTACTGCCTCACCTCTACGAACAATATGTCCTGTTGCTAAGTTAACACCGTAGCATAGAGCACAAATACCGTTTTCACTCTTACATGTAGTAGGTGTTCTGATATATGCTGTCTTGATTCCTGCTTCTGCAATCACTTTTGCACTTACTTCATCAATCAGAGTTCCCTCGGCAAAAAGTATTTCATTGCTAATAGGATCTATAACATCATCTGCTAAAACTCTGCCGTTTAATCTATCTTCAAGCGACTCAATTAGAGTATTTTGATCACTAATGTCAGATATCTCTATACCCTCGTGTGTATGGCAATCATGCTCAACAATTTTAACATTTTGAGCAACATCAACCAGTTTACGAGTCAAATATCCTGCATTCGCTGTTTTAAGAGCTGTATCGGCAAGACCTTTTCTAGCACCGTGCGTTGAAATAAAGTACTCAATTACATTAAGTCCCTCTTTAAAGTTAGAGATAATCGGAGTTTCAATAATCTCACCGCTTGGCTTAGCCATAAGACCCCTCATACCTGCAAGCTGACGAATTTGAGCTGCTGAACCGCGGGCTCCCGAGTCTGCCATCATATGTATAGAGTTAAAGCCTGATTTGTCAGTTTGAACTAAATCCATCATTTGAGTTGCCAAAGTATTGTTTGTATCTGTCCAAACATCAATAATCTTGTTGTATCTCTCTTGCTCTGTCAAAAGACCGGCTTCATACTGTTTTTGAATCTCAAAAACTCTGTTTTTAGACTCCGCAATCTTAGCTTCTTTTGTACTTGGAATCTTTATATCGTCAATAGAGATAGATACACCCGACTCGGTCGCATGTTTAAAACCTAAATTTTTAAGTCTATCTAAGAAACCTGCAGTAACACCGATACCGCCATGCTTTTGAACATAATCTACAAGCTCATTAATAGCTTTTTTCTTCATTACCCTATTCCAAAGTTCTGAAGGAACGAAATCAGGTAAAATAGCTTTTAAAAGCATACGACCCGCAGTAGTATGAATAATTCTTCCGTCATCTCTTGTTCTAACTTTTGCATGAATATCTAATGCATCATGTTCAATAGCAATTCTTACTTCATCAACATTTGCAAAAAGTTTATTTGAACCCTTTACACTATTTTTCTCTAAAGTAATGTAGTAAATTCCAAGAACCATATCCTGTGACGGTGTAGCGATAGCCTTTCCAGATGCAGGAAGAAGGATATTCATAGATGCCAACATAAGAACCTTAGCCTCTGCAATAGCAGCTGAACTTAAAGGAATATGCACAGCCATCTGGTCACCGTCGAAGTCGGCATTAAATGCAGCACAAACTAACGGGTGAAGCTGAATCGCTTTACCGTCAATTAGTTTTGGATGAAATGCTTGAATCGAGAGTTTGTGAAGCGTCGGCGCACGGTTTAGTAAAACCGGATAACCGTCAACGATTTCAGCAAGACACTCCCAAACTTCATTTGTTTTATCTTCAATCATCTTTTTAGCGGCTTTAACCGTTGTTGCATAACCCTTATCTTCTAGTTTTGCAATCAAGTGCGGTTTAAATAGCTCTAAAGCCATTTTTTTAGGCAATCCGCACTGATCCATTGATAAAGACGGTCCTACAACGATTACAGAACGACCAGAGAAGTCAACACGCTTACCAAGTAAGTTTTGTCTAAAACGACCTTGTTTACCCTTAATAATCTCGCTTAAAGATTTAAGCGGGCGTTTATTTGCACCTTTTACTGCGTTAGCACGACGACCGTTGTCAAATAAAGCATCAACTGATTCTTGAAGCATTCTTTTTTCATTTCTAACAATGATTTCCGGCGCTTCAAGCTCTACAAGTCGTTTAAGTCTTTGGTTACGGTTAATAACACGACGATAAAGGTCATTAACATCTGAAACCGCAAATTTACCGCCGTCTAAAGAGACTAAAGGTCTCAAATCAGGTGGAAGAACAGGCAGAATGGTTAGCATCATCCACGCAGGATTATTTCCTGAATTTAAAAACGACTCAATAACTTTAAGTCTTTTTGCAATGGTTTTAGTTTTTGCTTCACTTTTTGTCAGCTCAATATCTTCTTTAAGTTGAGTAAATAAATCAACCAAATCAATAGAGTCAAGTAAATCGCGAACAACCTCTCCACCCATACGAGCTTTAAAACCAAGTTCACCAAATCTTTGAGCTAAAGTACGGTACTGTTCTTCATTTAAAACATCATATTTCAAAACCGGTGTTTTAGCTTCAGCATCATAATATGCCTCACCGCCGCTCTCAACTATGTATGCCTCATAATAAAGCACGCGTTCAAGGTCTTTCATCTTGATACCTAAAAGAGTACCGATTCTAGACGGTAACGAACTAACATACCAGATATGTGCAACAGGCGTTACAAGTTCGATGTGACCCATACGGATACGGCGAACTTTTGTGCTTGTAACTTCAACACCGCACTTCTCGCACACAACACCTTTATAACGCATCTTTTTATATTTGCCGCAAAGACACTCATAATCTCTTACAGGACCGAAAATCTTTGCACAAAAAAGACCGTCACGCTCAGGCTTAAGCGTACGGTAATTGATAGTCTCAGGTTTTTTTACTTCACCGTGACTCCAAGACAAAACTTTCTCAGGAGAAGCTAAACGAAACTGTAACTGTTTTATGTCAGTCGGTCTTTTTTCTTCAGTCACTTCAATAGGAATTAATTTACTCATTATCTTCAACCTCGTCAAAAATTTCTACATCAAGAGCTAACGATTGCAACTCTTTAGTTAATACAAACAGTGTCTCCGGTATACCAGATTCTGGGACTAACTCACCTTTTGTAATTGCTTTATAAGCACGAACACGCCCATCAACATCATCTGATTTAATAGTAAGCATCTCTTTAAGAACAGCACTTGCTCCATACGCTTCAAGAGCCCAAACTTCCATCTCTCCAAATCTCTGACCGCCGAATAGCGCTTTACCGCCGACCGGTTGTTGAGTAACTAGAGAGTATGGTCCAGTTGAACGCGCATGAATTTTTTCATCAACTAAGTGGTGAAGTTTAAGAATATACATGTAACCGACATTTACACGCTCTTTTATCTTCTCACCCGTTAACCCGTTATAAAGCACGGTTTTTCCATCCGTATCCATTTTAGCTAATTTGAAAAGCTTTTCAAACTCTTTTGCATTTACACCCTCAAAAATAGGAGATGCAAACTTAATACCCCTTGACCAGTCACGGGCATAATCTAATAGTTTTTCATCACTCATTTCGCCTATAACCTGTGCAGCATTCATCATGCCCGCCACATCGGCAACTTCAATCATTTTAGCACGAATATTTTGAACAAAATCTTTTTGCTTAGAGTTAAATTCCTCTAAAATTTGATTTCCAAGTTCACGACCTGCCATACCTAAATGCATCTCTAAAATTTGCCCGATATTCATACGAGATGGAACACCAAGCGGATTAAGACAAACATCTACGCTTCTTCCGTCTTCCATGTACGGCATATCAACTTCAGGAACGATTATAGAAACAATACCCTTATTTCCGTGGCGTCCTGCCATTTTATCACCGACTTTCAGTTGTCGTTTTGTAGCGATATAAACTTTTACATACTTAACAACGCCGTTTGGTAAAATATCATCTTTTTCTAAAATATTAAGTTTCTCTTCATGCTCATCGCGGAAGAGTCTTTTCTCTTTTTGGAAATAGTTTTTAGTTTTGTTATACTCTGATTGAATCTCTTCGCTAAATGATTTTATAATTGCGTTCATTGCAAAGCGGTTTACTTCAACCAAATCTTTTGCATCAATTAAATCGCCCGCTTTATAATTTGTATTACCGATTTTGATATCAGCAATTAGAGGCTCTCTTGTAAGAAGTTTAGTAACTCTTAGCATCTCCTCTTTATCAATCATAAGAAGTCTATCATAGTGCTCTCGTTCTAAATAATCTCGTTCTTCTTTTTCAAGTTCAAGAGCACGAGCATCTTTGTCGTAACCTTTTTTAGTAAAAATTTTAACATCGACTACTACACCTTCCATACTCGGAGGACAATATAGAGACTTGTTGATAACATGACCTGCTTTTTCTCCAAAAATAGCACGAAGAAGTCTCTCTTCAGGAGTAGGTTTAACTTCGCCTTTTGGAGATACTTTACCGACTAAAATCATCCCACCCGTTACATTTGTGCCGATTTTTACGATACCGCTGTCATCTAGGTGAGCAAGTTCATCATCTCTTACATTTGGAATGTCGCGAGTAATCTCTTCAACACCATGTTTTAACTCTCTAGCCTCAGCCTCTTTTTCATAGATATGAACAGATGTAAATGCGTCTTTTCTGATTAATCTCTCAGAAATTACAATCGCATCCTCAAAGTTATAACCATTCCACGGCATGAAAGCAACCATAGCATTCACACCAAGTGCTAATTCCCCTTGATCCATATTTGGACCGTCTGCAATTATTTGACCGATTTCAACTCTTTGACCGATTTTAACAATCGGTTTTTGTGCAAAAGAGGTATTTTGATTTGTACGAAGATTTTTTTGCAGAGGATAGTAATCTATATAGATATCTCCCTCGTCATCGCCCATAATATAAATATGCTTTCCGTCTACCTTTTCTACAATACCGGATCTCTTAGCTTTAACACACTCCCATGAGTCACGAGCCACAAGCTTCTCAACACCTGTTCCTACCATTGGAGCATCAGGCTTTAAAAGAGGTACCGCTTGTCGTTGCATATTTGAACCCATAAGCGCACGGTTAGCATCGTCATGTTCCAAGAACGGAATAAGAGAAGCTGCGACACCGACAACCATGTGAGAGGATAAATCGGCATATTCACACTCGGTAGCAAGGCGGTGCAATATTTCACCATCCATTCTTGTTACAACCATTTTATCTACAAACTGACCGTTTTCGTCAAGCTTATTTGACGCAGCTGCAATTTTTTTACCCTCTTCCTGAGTTGCAGTTAAATAAACAACTTCATTAAGGATTTTTCCGTCTTTCATCACTTTATACGGAGCTTCAATAAATCCATGCTCATTTACTTTTGAGTAAGTAGCAAGCGTATTGATAAGACCGATATTTTGACCCTCTGGAGTCTCAATCGGACAAATTCTACCGTAATGAGTCGGGTGAACGTCACGCACTTCAAAGCCTGCACGTTCTTTAACCAAACCGCCCTCACCTAAAGCCGATAAACGGCGTTTATGTGTTACTTCTGATAGTGGATTTGTTTGATCCATAAATTGTGAAAGTTGTCCGCCCGAGAAAAATTCCATAATTGTTGAAGTAATCATCTTTGAGTTGATTAAATCATGTGGCATAAGCTCATTCATCGGTCCGCTCATAGTTGAGAGTTTATCGCGAATCGCTTTTTGCATTTTAATAAGACCGTTATGCAACTCATTACCTAAAAGCTCACCGATTGAACGAATACGGCGATTACCCAAGTGATCTCTATCATCAATATGACCTAAACCGTTTTTAACTTTAATTACATATTTTACAGATTCTATAATATCTTCATGAGTTAAAACTGTTACATATTCAGGAATATTAAGCCCTAGTTTATGGTTCATTTTCATACGACCGACTTTTGTCAAATCATATCTCTCTGGGTCAAAAAATAGTTGATTAACAAATACTTTTGCAGCTTCTTTTGTTACAGGCTCACCAGGTCTCATAACTTTATAGATACGAATAGCAGACAAATCGTTTTCATCTTCAATATCTTCGGTCTGTTTTAACAGCTTAAGTGAATCAACATCTGCGTTAAATGCGTTGATAATCGAACTGTCTACACCGTCAGCCAAATCATTTGCTATATTAAAGCTTGAAACTCCTATCTCAGCCATTTTCTTAAGCTTTGTTTCGTCAATACGAGTCATAGCATCGAAAAGAATTTCACCTGTTTGAGGATCGACTATCGGCTTAGCCAAATAACGATCAATTAGAACTTCAAGAGGGTACTCAACCTCTTTAAGACCATCTTCTATAAATTTTTGTGCTTTTTTCGGTGAAAGTCTTTTTCCTGAAGCCAAAAGAACCTTACCGTCTCTATCCACTAAATCGTATGTTAATCTTGCAGAATAGTCACTCGGATTAAATGACATTAAAAACTTATTATCAATAATATTAATATTTTGAATCGGATAAAAGAGTTTTAAAATATCTTGTTTAGAATAACCAAGGGCACGGAACATAATAGTTACAGGAACTTTACGACGCTTGTTAATTCTCATATATAGAATATCTTTAGGGTCATACTCAAAGTATAGCCAAGAACCGCGATCAGGAATAATTTGACCGGTATAAATAAGCTTATTACCGGAAGTTGTTGACTCTTCCTCTTTAAAAATTACACCCGGTGAGCGATGAAGTTGATTTACAACAACTCTCTCAACCCCGTTAATTATAAATGATGTTCTATCGGTCATAAGCGGAATATCACGAACAAAAATACTCTGCTCTTTAATATCTTTAACGCCTAATTTTTCTTTTGTATTTTCATCTCTATCCCAAAGAACAAGACGAGTTTTCATTCTTAAGCTAACTGCATAAGTAAGACCGCGCTCCATACACTCTCGAACCGTATATTTTGGTTTGCCGACTTCACTACCGATATACTCGACAGTAAGCCTGTTTTGAGTATCGTGAATAGGAAAAACAGATTGAAATACAGTTTCTACACCACTTTGTGATCTGTCTTTTTCATCAAGCATTAAAAATTTGCTATATGAACTTTGCTGTAATTGTAGTAAGTTGGGTACTTCTATCTGTTGAGGAGTTTTAGAGAAGTCTACACGAAGACGATTTCCGGAATATAAAGTGTTTAACATAGGCTACCTCGGTGAGTTGTTATTAAGACCCAATCATTAAGATTAAGGTTATCGTATCTAGGCGTCCCTAGATGATTTTTAGCTCAAAAGTTAGAGCTCTTTTTACAGTGCTTATAAACGACATAAGGGCACTTTTATGAAAGGACTAATATCCATTCATAAAAGCGCCCAAAAATGCGAAAAGTGATACGAAAAATTAATTTCTCGTATCACAATTCTAAAGCAGAAATTATTTAACTTCTACTTTTGCACCAGCTTCTTCAAGTTGCTTTTTAGCATCCATAGCTGTTTCTTTATCTACACCCTCTTTAATTGTTGAAGGTACATTTTCAGTTGCATCTTTAGCTTCTTTTAGACCTAAACCTGTAAGAGCACGAACAACTTTAATAACATTGATTTTTTTGTCACCAGCATCAACGATAACAACATTGAATTCTGTTTGTTCTTCAACAGCTACAGCAGCTACAGCTCCACCAGCTACAGCAACCGGTTGTGCAGAAACACCGAATTTTTCTTCAAATTCTTTTACTAATTCAGAAAGTTCTAATACAGAAAGTCCTGAGATAAACTCTAATACATCTTCTTTAGTTATTGCCATAATAATTCTCCATTATGAATTTTATTAAATGATCTCTCATTTTATAGGTTAAAAGCTATTACGCTTCTTCTCTTTTTTGTCTTAATGCGTCCAAACCAATAGTAAAGTTTCTGATTGGTCCCATCCAAACAGATGCAAGCATTCCAAGTAGTTCTTCACGACCAGGAAGTTTAGCAAATGCTTCAACTTTAGCAGCATCAGCAGGTTCACGGTCAATATATGCTTGTTTAATAACAAACTTATCATTGTCTTTTGCAAAATCAGAAACAACTTTAGAAGCAGCGATAGAATCCTCGCCCCATACTAAAATATTAGTATCTTTAATTTCAACACCTTCAAGTCCTGCTTGCTTAAGTGCTATAGTAGCTAAAGTGTTTTTAACAACTTGAACCTTCGCATCTTTAGCACGAGCGGCTTTTCTTAAACTCTCAAGCTTAGAAACGCTTAAACCTTTGTAATCACAGAAGATTACAGTTTGAGCATCTTTAAATTCATTTGAAAGTACTTCAATAATTTCAGCTTTTTGTGTTTTTGTCATAGAATATCTCCTTTCCAGACAACACTTCAAATAGGAAATTAAGCTTTCGCACCTATTATCTTCAGTCCATAAAATGCAGTTACCAAAGTAGTAACTTAATAGTGCTTTACGAATAAAGCACTAAAAATTACTAAATTATTTCATTTCTGCCAGTTGCATAATGTCAAGCTTAATAGCCGGACTCATTGTTAAGCTAAGTGCGCTATTTTTAATATAACGACCTTTAGCTGTTGCAGGCTTATGCTTATTGATAGCTTTAACAAAAGAAATCATGTTCTCAGCTATTTTATCTGCATCAAAACTTGCCTTACCTATACCGGCATGAATATTTCCTTTTTTATCAACACGGAAATTTACTTGACCACCCTTAACATTTTTAACAGCAGTTGCAACATCTGGAGTTACAGTACCTGTTTTAGGGTTAGGCATCATACCTTTTGGTCCTAAAATACGACCAATTTGACCAACAAGACCCATACAATCAGGCGCAGCAACAACTACATCAAAATTAAATATACCGTCTTTAATTTGTTGTACTAAATCATCAGTACCAACGATATCGGCACCAGCTTCTTTAGCTTCGTCGGCTTTAACGCCCTTTGCAAAAACTGCAACACGAACAGTTTTACCAGTACCGTGAGGAAGTACGATTGCCCCACGAATCATTTGGTCAGCATGTCTTGGATCTACATTTAAATTTAGTGCGATTTCAACTGTTTCATCAAATTTTGCACTTACTAAATTTTTTACTAAAACTGATGCTTCCTCAACGCCGTACGCTTTTGTAACATCAATTTTTTCTATTAATTGCTTATATCTTTTGCTCATAATCAAATTCTCCTATGAAATTCTGCCACAAAATTTTATATCATTGTGGTCGATGATATTTGAATGAGATATTAATCTATAATCTCAATACCGATTGAACGAGCAGAACCAGCTATAGTACTAGCAGCCGCATCTCTATCAGTCGTATTTAAATCTTCAATTTTTCTATCTACAACTTCCATTAACTGCGCACGAGTAATCTTTGCTACTTTATTTTTAAGTGGATTACTTGAACCGCCTTTAAGTCCTGCAGCATGCATTAGTAAAGCTGAAGCAGGTGGCTGTTTAACAATAAAAGTAAAACTTTTATCAGTATACACAGTAATTACAACAGGAACTTTGAATCCCATTTTGTCTTTTGTTTTTTCATTGAACGATTTAGTAAATTCCATGATGTTAACACCACGCTGTCCTAAAGCTGGTCCTACCGGCGGTGCAGGTGTTGCTTTGCCGGCTTCAATTTGTAGCTTGATATAACCCATAACTTTTTTTGCCATGTTTTTTTCCTTTTTTTGATTTAAATTATTTTTTCAACTTGAGTGTAAGAAATATCAACCGGAGTTGCTCTACCAAAAATTGAAACATTTAGTTTTAGAGTCCCATGCTCTAAATCATACTCATCTACCGTTGCCGTAAAGTTAGCGAATGGACCTTCAGTTATACGAACAGTTTCACCGTTATCAAAAAATACTTTTGGCTTAGGTGCTGCACGATTAGAAACACGATCTAAAATTACATTAATATCATGTTCACTTAGCGGTGTAGGCTTATTCGCTTCTCCGATAAATCCGGAAACCTTTGGAATAGACTGTATAAGATGCTGCACCTCTGTATTAAGGTCTATTCTCGCAAATACATACCCCGAATAAAGAGATCTCTCAGATATTTTTTTCTTACCCTCTTTTACTTCAATGACATCTTCAGTCGGAACGATAACATCTGTTATAACCTCTTGTAAGCCCATCTCTTGTATCATATTTAGAATTGCCAAACGAACTGTTTTTTCATTCCCGTATGTTTGTATAGAGTACCACTGATGATTACTTTTTTTGTTCTCCATTGCGCTACTCCTTATCCTAAAATTGCCGACATAATTGATGACATAACTAAGTCAATTAGAGCTAAAAAAGCAGCAATTACAGTTACAACTATTACAACTGAGATATAAGCTTGTTTAACTTGACCCTTAGTAGGAAAAATAACTTTACTTAGTTCCAATTTTGCATTTCTAATATGTGTACCTAAATTCATTTAACTTCCCTAATCGTCATTAATTATTAATAAAGCTCTAAAGCTTTACGATAATTAATGTGGCAGGCGTGGAGAGACTCGAACTCCCATCACTCGGATTTGGAATCCGATGCTCTAACCATTGGAGCTACACGCCTAAAATTTAACAAAAAAGCCAAGTCAAAAGACTTGCGCTTAAATTGCAACTATATTACAGTTTCATCTCTTTATGAACAGTGTGCTCACGACAAAACTTACAATATTTTTTTACTGAAAATTTTTCAGTATGAGTTTTTTTATTTCTAGTTGTGTGATAGTTACGACGAGTACACTTCTCACATCCTAAATGTATTGCTTCTCTCATATTATTAACCTTTTAAAGGATTAATGCAAATTCGCCAGAGCGAATTATGCAAGAATCTCAGCTACAACACCGGCACCAACAGTTCTTCCACCCTCACGAATAGCAAACTTAGTACCTTTTTCCATAGCGATTGGATGTATCAATTCAACAGTAATACTTACATTGTCACCAGGCATAACCATCTCTGTACCTTCTGGCAAGTAGATAGCACCTGTAACATCTGTTGTACGAACATAGAATTGTGGACGATAGTTAGTAAAGAATGGAGTATGACGACCACCTTCTTCTTTGCTTAGTACATAAATCTCAGCTGTAAATTTAGTGTGAGGATTGATTGTACCTGGCTTACAAAGTACTTGACCACGCTCAACATCATCTTTACCGATACCGCGAACAAGAATACCACAGTTATCACCAGCTTCACCTTGATCCATCTCTTTACGAAACATCTCAATACCAGTAACAGTAGTTTTTTGAGTATCACGGATACCCACGATTTCAATTGCGTCACCGATTTTAACAAGACCACGCTCAATACGACCAGTTACAACTGTTCCACGACCAGAAATTGAGAAAACATCTTCAACAGGCATCAAGAAATCTCTATCTATCTCACGAGTTGGTTGTGGAATATACTCATCTACCGCAGCCATAAGCTTTTGAATTTTTGCAGACCATGGTCCAAGAGTACCAGTTTTTGCTTCTTCTAAAGCTTCTTTTGCAGATCCAGCGATAATTGGAGTATCATCACCTGGGAAGTCATACATGTCAAGTAGTTCACGGATTTCCATTTCAACTAACTCTAAAAGTTCTTCATCATCAACCATATCTTCTTTATTCATGAAAACAACGATGTAAGGAACACCAACTTGCTTAGAAAGAAGAATATGCTCACGAGTTTGTGGCATCGGACCATCAGCTGCTGAAACAACTAAAATAGCACCGTCCATTTGTGCAGCA
>Ga0074197_1000118_pt1 | contig 126187 bp, 139 predicted proteins | sample EPASupsiteSAE305_FD_64526 | JGI IMG/M metagenome (GOLD analysis project Ga0074197, IMG submission 64526) | Bioremediated contaminated groundwater microbial communities from EPA Superfund site, New Mexico - SAE3-05 reassembly with SPADES | ecosystem: Environmental > Aquatic > Deep subsurface >... | reverse complement strand
CTTGCTTTGCCGCCAGAAAACATACCGTTTAAATCTTCCGCCGCATTAACATTTAATGAACCAAGAAGACCAATCGTAACCGTACTTAATATCAATTTTTTATTCATCTAATTTCCATATTTTAAATAATTTCGAACAATAATACCTTATTATTATTTGAACTTTGTTTAATAGAATTTAATTTTTTTGTTAAAATTAGGAAGCCATAAAGAGTTTGAACTTTTTCATTAACCTGCCCTTTATAGATTTTAGATATAATCGCGCTAACGAAAAAAAGCAGGAAAACGATGACTTTTGAACCATATCCATTTGAAAAATTAAACAATTTACTAAAAAATATTACACCAAATAAAGATTACGAACCCTCTGCTTTAACTATCGGCGAGCCGCAATTTGAAACTCCTGAATTTATACAAATGGCACTCTGCGACAATGCTTCACAACTTAGAAAATATCCAAAAACAGCAGGAGAAGACGAGTTAAAAGTGGCTCAAAGAGGATTTGTTAAAACAAGATTTGGGGTTGAACTTAGTGATAAGCAGATTATCCCTACTTTTGGAACAAGAGAAGTTCTTTTTAACTTTCCGCAATTTTTATTATTTGATATAAAAAATCCCGTTATGGCTTATACAAACCCTTTTTATCAGATTTATGAGGGTGCGGCAATTGCTTCAAGAGCCAAAGTTATTCACTTAAATCTAACTCCTGAAAATAATTTTAAGCCCCAAATCAATGAAGAGCGACTCTCTACATGTAACTTAGTGATTTTAAATTTTCCAAATAATCCAACGACATCTACCTTAACCTTAGAAGAGCTCTCAGAGTGGGTTAAACTGGCTTTAAAACACGATTTTGTGCTTTTAAATGATGAGTGTTACAGCGAAATATATACTTCCAAGCCCATCCCATCACTTCTTGAAGCATCGCTATATGCGGGAAATAAAACATTTAAAAATATTTTAGTCATCAACTCTATTTCAAAGCGCTCATCTGCTCCGGGGCTTCGTTCAGGGTTTATTGCAGGAGATGAAAATATTTTAAAAGAGTATATCAACTATAGAACTTACATCGGTTGTGCATCCCCTCTGCCTCTTCAAAGTGCTGCTGCAGTTGCTTGGAGCGATGAGGAGCATGTGGAAATTGCAAGAGAGATTTATAAGAAAAATTTCCAAGCGGCAAAAGAGATTTTAGATATTGAGATTCCAGAGGCAACTTTTTACATTTGGCTAAAAGTTCCCTCTCCTTTAGAATTTACAAAAAAACTCTACCGTGACTATAATGTAAAAGTTTTACCCGGAGAGTATTTGGCAAGAGATGATGCAAACGGAGTCAATCCCGGCAAAGAGTTCATCAGAATTGCCTTAGTTGAAGATGTTGAAAAAACCAAAAATGCCCTACTAAGAATCAAGGAGGCTCTAGCATGAAAAAGATAGAAGATTTAAAAGCAAAAGTACTAAATGCACAACAAAATTCGGACATTGCTTCGCTTTATGTACTAGAACAGCAGGCACATGACACTTTTGATGAAGATACGCTTCACGACTTTTATGCAAATATCCTTGATTTGGCATTAGAAAGACTTACCGACACGCTCGAAGCTCACAGAGTTATGGATATAAATGAAGTTCAAGATTTTGCAACGCTTAGAGCGCTTTATGAATACGCAATTGAACATTATAGTGCTGGTAAAATCTCCGATGCAAGCGCACTTTTTGAAGTGCTAAGCGGGCTGAGCAACGATAAAAAATTTTCATCGGCTCTGAAATTTCACTGGATTGCTTCAAAAGAGAATATCTCACTTGACGATTTTATTGAAAATATTGCAGACATTGAAGCAACACAAAATGCAGGTACATTTTATATAAGCTGCTTTGGCAAAGAGGCACAAAAATTGCTAGATAACTCCCAAATAAACGGGAGTAGCGAATGAAGATACATTTTATCGGAATCGGCGGAATCGGCATATCTGGCTTAGCACAATATATGCACTATAAAGGGCATGAAATTAGCGGTTCAGATATCTCTGACACCGTCATTACCAAAAAGCTCCGCAAGATGGGTATAACCGTTACAATTGGGCACGATGCATCTGCTATTGCTAATCAAGATTTGGTTATTCACTCGGCTATTATTCGTCCCGACAATCCTGAAGTAGTCGCAGCAAAAGCAAAAGGCATTGAAGTTTTAGCTCGTCGTGAAGCACTGCCGCAAATTTTAAACAGCTCTAAAGTCTACGCTATTGCGGGTGCTCACGGAAAGAGTACGACTACTGCCATACTAACTGCTATTATGAATGGCTCGGCAATTATAGGTGCAGAGTCAAAAGCATTCGGTTCAAATGTTCGATACGAAAAAGATAACAATGTTATGATTTTTGAGGCAGATGAGAGTGACGGCAGTTTTTTAAACTCAAACCCGTATTGTGCAATCGTAGTAAATGCCGAGCCTGAACATATGGAGTATTACGACTACAACTATGAACTTTTCTATAACTCATATAAAACTTTTATAAAATCGGCACAATATCGTGTTTTAAATGCCGAAGATAAATTTTTAAGTACACTAATAGACGAAATAGACGCTAATTGGCTCTATCCAAGCCGTGACATTACAAATATAGAGTTTATTCTGATAAACGATGAGCCGCATACAAGATTTACTCTTAAAGATTTAGGAAGTTTTGATGTTTGGGGATTTGGAAAGCATATCGCTCTTGATGCGGCATTGGCTATTTTAGCTGCAAACGAGTCTATGGATATCCAAGCAATAAGAGAAAATATACTTACATTCAAAGGTATCAAAAAAAGATTTGATATCGTCGGAGTTGAAAAAAATAGCGTTATTATTGATGATTACGGTCACCATCCGACAGAAATAAGAGCAACATTTGAGTCAGTTAAGGAGTATGCACTTCTTAAGGGTTTTGACAAAATTACAGCGATTTGGCAGCCTCACAAATACTCTCGAACCATAGATAACCTTGAAGAATTTATAAACTGTTTTGAGGGGGCGCAGGAGCTTATCATCCTTCCTGTTTGGTCTGCCGGTGAAGCAAGCAGAGAGATTGACTTTAAAGAGAAATTTAAAAGATACAACCTAACAATCGCCGACAATATTACAAGAGCTAACAACATAATTACGGTTGTGAAAGACAAAGAAGCACTAAAGACACTTGATGATGGTCTTATCATCGGATTTGGTGCCGGAGATTTGACTTATCAAATCAGAGGGACACACTAAGTGGCATATATAGCCGGAGTTGTAGTAGTTGCACTCTTTTTTTTGGCTCTGCACTATTTTACGGAACTTACTCATAAACAAAAAGTATTAATAACGGTAGTAGTTTTATCTATCGTTTTATCTGCAGTTGCATTTAATAACTACAGCAATGCAAAAAGCCAAAAGATGCTTGATGTTGTTATGAAATTTAATCAACACGGCACTATAATATGTAACGGTGTGAGCATAAACAACGAAAACTACACTCTGAGTGTCGGAACATACACATTTATAGGCAAGAAAGGCACGCCGTTTTATGGTCAGATGATTAGTGCTTCTATATGCGAGTAGACAGTTATTCAAAGATTGATCAGCTTATCAATCAACTTGATTTAAGCGATCATATAAACTTATTTAAGCAATTCTTCTCTCGTGAGAGCTCACTTTATATTGAAGGTGATCAAGAGCTTCACTACCGCTACATTAAAGCACTTGATGCCATAGAGTTTAAGGCTCCTCCAAAAGTTGCAGACTTTACAAATATTAAACTTCATCTTCAAAAGCACGGCGTGTTGCAGTTTGAACAAGTTTTTGAAATCGTAAAAGTCGTTAGATATTTTCGCTATTTTAAAAACAGAGAACTCGAAGGTATCATCGGTGAATGGATGGATAAGTTCATAATTGAGCCGAAGTTTTTTGAGGTTGAGAAGTACTTCACGCATGACGGCAAATTTGAAGAAAATCTCGATGAAGTGCTATTTGGTTTAGGTGCTAGAATAAGAGAGCATAAAGCCAATATGAGCAGTTCTCTAAAGAGACTTACCTCAAGCCCAAAACTCTCACCATATCTTATTGATACGCAAATCCATCTTATAAACGATGAAGAGTCTCTTTTGGTTCGCGGCGGTTTTAACCATGTGCTAAAAGGTGCCATAGTCGGCAGAAGCAGCAGCGGAGGTTTTTATGTCTCGCCGGATAGCATACTAAAATCAAAAGAGCAGATTCGCTACATCGTCCAAGAACGAGAGGCGATTTTTTACACCTATGCAAAAGAGTTTTCATCCAAACTTGCCGAACTTTTACCGTTTATCTCATTTTGCGACAAAGAGTTTACAAAGTTTGACAACTATCAAGCCAGAGTTTTGTTTGCAAAAAGTAAAAATCTCCAACTGGTAAAATCCAAAAAAGATTCAAAAATCATCTTAGATAGTTTCATCCACCCTGCTCTGCACCACGCAAAACCTATATATGTGGATTTTTCAAAAAATATTTTGATGATTACGGGTGTAAATGCAGGCGGAAAGACTATGCTTTTAAAGTCGATACTCGCTGCGGCGTTTATGGCAAAGTATATTATTCCCATGAAGCTAAATGAGCATAAGTCGCATATAGGAAATTTTAAAAATATTTTAGCGATTATCGACGACCCTCAAAATGTTAAAAACGACATCTCAACTTTTGCAGGGCGTATGCAGGAGTTTTCAAAGATTTTTGAGTACAAAGACGCACTTGTCGGAGTCGATGAGATAGAACTCGGAACAGACAGCGACGAGGCTGCGGCACTATTTAAAGTTATACTTGATGAGTTGATTTTAAGAGGACAGAAGATAGTAGTCACAACGCACCACAAACGACTTGCCGCACTTATGGCTGACCGTGATGATGTAGAGCTTATGGCAGCTATTTACGATGAGCAAAACAGAGTTCCGACTTATGAGTTTATGCACGGCATCATCGGAAAAAGCTATGCTTTTGAGACTGCAAGCAGATATGGAATCTCAAATAAAATAGTAAATGAAGCAAAAGCAGTTTACGGCGACAATAGCGAAAAACTAAATATTCTTATAGAGAGAGGTTCACAGTTAGAGCGTGAACTAAAGCAAAAACACCAAAAAGTTGATGAAAAGTTAGAGAGTATAAAAGCAAAAGAGCTTGAGTTAAAAGAGCTTAAACAAAGAGCCTACGAAGAGCTGGAAAAAGAGAAAATCGCACTGAAAAATAGTTATGAGAGTGCGATAAATGAAGCAAAACAAGCTGCTCGTGCAGGAGATACAAAAGCAATTCACAGAGCTATGAACAAAGCAAACCAACAGCTCCCACTTGAGAAAAAAGAGCCGCAAATTGTACAAATCTCAGAGTTTAACATCGGCGACAATGTCAAATACCATAGCAAAAAAGGCGTAATAGTAGCTATGAAAGATAAAAAAGAGGCGATTATAGAAATTGAGGGAATGCGAGTTAGAGTTAAAACAAAAGAGCTTAAACATACGCAAATCATACATCAAAAACCTCGCACGGATGTCAATCTGCAAGTACAAAGAAGAGCAGGACTAAAATGCGATTTGCACGGCATGAGAGCCCAAGAGGCGATAGAAGAGTTGGACAAATTTATCTCTGATGCACTCATAAACGGCTGGGATGAAGTTATAGTCTACCATGGCATAGGAACCGGAAAACTCTCTTATGCAGTAAAGGAATTTTTAAAAACACATCCAAAGGTAAAAAAATTTGAAGATGCGCCGCAGCACATGGGCGGTTTTGGCGCAAAGCTTGTTACGCTGTAATAAAAATTGAGAAAACAATGAGAGAAAAAAGTTCAAAATTACGACTTCTTATACTTGAAGACGACTTACTGATATGCGATATTATGTCTGAATTTTTAAGCGGATGCGGTTACGAAGTCGTATGCGTTAACGACGGAAGCCAAGCGATAGACAAAGCATACGAAGAACATTTTGATGCATTTATCTTTGATGTAAAAGTGCCTTTAATAAACGGATTTGATGTACTTAAAACACTCAGAGAAGCAAAGCGGGAAGCACCGGCTATTTTTGTGACATCACTAGCAAGTATGGCTGATCTCTCTAAAGGATATGATGTCGGATGTGACGACTATATAAAAAAACCCTTTGAGCTTAAAGAACTTCAACTGCGCCTTCAAAAACTAATCCAAAAATCTTTTTCTACAAACAACAGTAACAAAATATCTCTTAGTCAGACATGGTCGTTTGAACCGACCAACGGAAAACTCTTTAGCAATAACGAAGAGCTTTTTTTAACAAAAAAAGAGACAAAATTACTTAACATACTAATTTCGCATAAAGGCAAAATGGTATCAAATGAGCAGATTATTGCCAGTGTATGGAATTATGACGATGAGGCAACTGAAGAAAATCTTCGTACACATATAAAAAAATTACGCAAAATATTAGGAAAAGAGATTATTCAAAATGTGCGAAAACAGGGATACCTAATTGTTACAAGCTGAAAAAAAATCACTAATACAATTTGTATCTGTTTTTGTCGGACTAAATATAATTTTTTTAGTAATTTTATCTACACTTTATTATAACTATCAAAAAAAAATATATACTGAAATTCTGCAAGACGAGATGATAAACTATACTGAAACAGCCTATGAATCAGTCTATTATGCACAAAATATAACTGATTTAGATGAATATTTGCTGCATCACCCAAAATTTGACATTGCACTGATGGATAAAAATAACAATATCATATATCCATCCCCAGCCCCTTTTAATGTAAAATTTAAACAGGGATTTTTTAGAGAAAATACACACTATTTTTTTATTAAAACCATTGAATTAGAAAATATAAAAAACATTCACTATCTTATAGTAAGAGGACAAGCGATAGACGAAGAATTAAATAAAACAAAACAAACAATATTTATTGTTTTAATTTTTTCTATTCTCTTTTTTGGCGTAGTAATATTTATTTTATCAAAAATTTTCTTGCGCCCTCTGCGTCAATATATTGAACTGCTCAATAAATTTATTACAGATGCAACCCATGAGCTAAATACTCCAATTTCTGTCCTCTCTATGAGCCTTGAAACAATGGAGACGGATACGCTAAGTAAAAAAAATCTGAAATCTGTAAATCGTATGTTAATTGCTACAAGAACGCTATCTCATCTCTATAGTGACTTAACATATACAATGTTTTGCTCCAAACACTATCCTATTCAAAAAATAGATTTAAAAGAACTAATGCTACAGCGAATAGACTATTTTATGCCTTTAGCCTCTACAAAAAATCTTAGCTTCACAACAGAGTTAAAAGCGTGTGAAATTATGATAAATGAACGACTCATGGGCAGAATTATTGACAACTTACTCTCTAATGCTATCAAATACAACAATAAAAACGGAAATATAAAGATAGAATTAAATGAAAATTCATTTAGCATTTCAGATACCGGAATAGGATTTGACCAATCAAAATCAGAAGAAATTTTTGAACGCTACAAAAGATTTGATAACACAAACGGCGGTTTTGGACTTGGACTAAGTATCGTAAAATCGTTGTGCGATTTATACAATATAAAAATTGAAGCTGTATCAAAAAAAGAGATTGGAACAACTTTTACTTTAACTTGGAATAATTCACGCATAATTCACACTTGATAATATAAAATTCCTCCACACAAAATGTGTACATATTAAAAAAGGGTTAATTTATGAAAAAAATTATCGCACTTGCTATCGTTCTTGGTCTAACTACTTCAGCTTTCGCTGCAACTCCTAAATCTGAAAGAGGCGAAAGAGTAGAAAAATCAGAAAAAACTGTTGATGCTAAGAAAGCAAAAAAAGCTAAAAAGGCTAAAAAAGCTAAAAAAAACACAACAGCTGAAGAAGCAAGTTCTAAATAATCCCCCTAAGAGCGGCATAATCATGTCGCTCTTTCTATTAAGAACACCTCTAAAAACCCTTAATTATTTAACTCATTTCATGTAAATATCACCTATATTTATTGTACAATCATTATAATTTTAAAAAAGAGATAATTGTGTTAAAAGAAAAAAAAGTAGCAATCATCGGCGGTGGAGCATCGGGACTTTTGTGCGCCATATTTTGTGCTAAAAAATCTCTACAAGTAGATATTTTTGAACAAAATTCAAAGTGTGCTAAAAAGATTTTAGTATCAGGAAACGGACGCTGTAATATCACAAACAAAAACATTACTCTAAATGATTATTTCTCGCAAAACCCATTGTTTGTAGAGTTTGCACTTAAAGAGTTTGGTTTTAGCGAGTTTGAGAAGTTCTGCGAAAGCATAGGTCTTTTACTAGATGTAAAAAACGACGGAAGAGTTTATCCGATCAGTAATGAAGCAAAAGGTGTTGCTTCTCTTCTTTTAAGCAATGCAAAAAGCCTCGGCGTAACCATCCACACAGATAAAAAAATCAGCGATATAAAAAAACTACTTAGTGAGTATGACTCCGTCGTCATAGCAACCGGTTCTGAAGCGGCCTCACATCTCGGCGGAAACAGAGACGGTTTAGTATTTGCAGAAGAGTTTGGGCATAACATCATCCCGACATATCCATCTTTAGTGCAACTTCATCTAAACTCAAATATTGCAAAAAAGATGAGCGGAGCCAAAATAGATGGCGAAGTCACACTGCTTATTAACAACAAAAAAGAGCTAACTTCTAGCGGTGACATTCTCTTTACCGACTATGGCATTTCTGGGTTTGCCGTCTTAGATATATCCCAAATGGCAAGTTCAGCTTTGATGGAGTTCTCGCATGTGAGCATATCAATAAACCTGCTTCCAACCTTTAGTGCACAAAAACTCTCGGCTCACATAAGCAAACTAGCTGTCTCATCGCCAAAAATGACAATTTTTGATATATTAATCGGGCTTGTTCCAACAAAAATAGCTTCTGGCATTTTAGAAGAGTTAGATATTTCAACTTCTTTATGTGGAGATGAAATCGGTATAAAACTTAGCAAAAAGATATCAAATCAGATGTTAAACTGGCGTTTTGATGTAAACGACACTCACGGTTTTCGCCATGCAGAGGTAAGCGGTGGCGGGGTTGATACAACTGAGATAAACTCAAGAACTATGGAATCACTCAAGCAAAAAAACCTCTACTTCTGCGGAGAAGTTTTAGATGTGGTCGGTCGTCGCGGAGGATATAACTTTGCCTTTGCATGGGCAAGCGGGCATTTGGCTGCGAAACACATTACCAAATCTTAAGCCCGCATTGCTCTTTTAAACTCTATCCACTCTAATACTTTTTTTATAGAGTCGTCATCTTTTATGTTTACTTCTAAAACATCAACATTTGGTTTTAGTTTTCTCGCCTCTTTTTTCTCCGCTTCTATATCATACTCTATATAAGGCAAGAGGTCGGTTTTTGTTATAAGCACTAAATCGGCTTTACGAAACATCACAGGATATTTTGCTATCTTATCATTTCCCTCTGGGACACTTACAAGCACAATGTTAAGATGTGTTCCCACATCGTAAGAGGCAGGACAGACAAGGTTGCCGACATTTTCTACAAAACAGACATCAACTCTATCTAAGTCTATATGATGAAGCGCTTTATGAACCATAAAAGCATCCAAATGACAAGCACTTCCCGTTTGTATCTGATGGGCAACTATTCCTTTGGCTTTTAATCTATCGGCATCCTTTGAAGTCTGCAAGTCACCCTCTATAACGGCAAATTTAAACTTAGCCATTGTTGCGAACTTCTCTAAAAGTGCTGTTTTTCCGCTCCCTGGAGAACTCATAATATTTATAGCCAAAACTCCGTGACTATCAAAATGTGCTCTATTGTGAGAAGCTTCATGGTCATTTTTATCTAAAATCTTCTCTATTACTTCGATAGTTTTTGCGTCGTTTAACTGAGGGTTTGCATGGATATTTTGCATATCGTGAGTATGTTCATGACTACGCTCCACCACAGAGCATCCGCAATCTTTACACACTATCTGTTATCCTTAAAAAATTTATCATAAACAAAATAAGCGCCGACTAACCCGACTATAAAGAAAACAAAATATTCTACATGTAAAGATGAAAAAAAATGCAGATGCCCATGCTCTTTGCCGTGAGCAAACAGAGTGCTAAGTATTAGTTGAAAAATCACTATGTATTTCATAAAAGTACCACCTTTTTATAAAGATTAGACTATTTTAATCAATTGTTCCTTATAATAGAGAAAGTTTCCTACAAAGGATATTTTTCAGATGTCAATAGCAACGGACGATAGATATAGCACGCTTGAGAAAAGCATGAAAAAGCTGGGATATGACAAAAGCGCTCTCATTGAAACTCTTCATACTGCCCAAGAGACATTCGGGTATTTGGGCATAGATACTCTAAAGTTTATAGCAAAACGGCTAAGGCTTCCCTACTCAAAAGTTTACGGTGTTGCAACATTTTACAACTATTTCAGGCTTAAACCAAAAGGCAAGCACAATGTTGTTATCTGTATGGGAACTGCATGTTACATAAAAGGCTCAAGCAAAATACTCGAAAAAATTGAACAAAAGTATGGTATCAAAGTCGGTGGAACAACTTCTGATAATGTTTTATCACTTCTTAGTGCCAGATGTTTTGGCTCATGTTCCCTTGCTCCGGTAGTTGTTTATGATGATGTGCCAAAAGGCAAAGTGACTATTGAAGAGTCTTTATGTGATGTAGAGGAGATGATAAAATGATTACATCTTTAAATGAGTTAAAAGAACTCGCAGATAAAAAAAAGTGTAGCAATGAGAACAGCCGCCAAGAGTTGAGGGTCTGTATGGGTAGCAGTTGTTTATCTCTGGGTTCATTAGATTTGCAAAAAAGTTTGCAAGATGAGTTGCAAAACAGAGACTTACACGATAGTTACAAAATCAAAAGTGTCGGCTGCAACGGGCTTTGCGCAAACGGAACTTTGGTTTCTCACTGCAAGGGAAATAACCAAGATAGTACATTGTATGAAAAAATCACGACTCAAGACACAAAAGATTTGGTTGATAGCATCCAAAACGGCGGTTTGCTTAAAGATAAAATGTGTGATATCACTCAACCGTTTTTTACAAAACAAACCAAAATAGTGCTTGAAAATGCGGGAATGATTGACCCCGATGATATAGAAGACTACATCGCTCACGGAGGATATATTGCACTATTTAAGGCGCTTGATGAAATGTCGCCAAAAGATGTTATAGAAGAGGTAAAAACAAGCGCTCTTCGCGGTCGCGGCGGCGGAGGTTATCCTGCAGGCATAAAGTGGGAGAGTGTCTCAAAAGTTATCAGTGAACAGAAGTATATAATCTGCAACGGCGATGAGGGAGATCCGGGAGCTTTTATGGATAGAGCCGTAATGGAGTCTGACCCACATAGAGTGCTTGAGGGAATGGCAATTGCAGGATATGCGTGCGGAGCAAACAAAGGTTATATCTATGTTCGAGCCGAATATCCCGTGGCGGTTGAGAAATTAAACAGAGCCATAAAACAGGCAACTAAGCTTGGGATTTTGGGAGAGAACATTGCTCATAGCAACTTTAGTTTTAGTATTGAAATCAGACTTGGCGCCGGTGCGTTTGTGTGCGGTGAAGCTACTGCACTTATCGCTTCGGTGGAGGGTAATCGCGGCAATCCAAGACAAAAACCGCCTCATTTAAGTGACTATGGTTTATGGGGAAAACCGACTGTTCTAAACAATGTCGAGACTTTGGCAAATATTGCGCCTATCATTAAAAACGGCGGAGCATGGTACAAAAGTATCGGCACGGAGAACTCAAGCGGAACAAAAGTTTTCGCACTTACCGGACATATACAAAATACCGGACTTGTAGAAGTACCGATGGGCATAACTTTAAGAGAGCTTATATATGAAATCGGCGGCGGGATTCCAGATGGAAAAAAATTTAAAGCCATTCAGTCGGGAGGTCCAAGCGGTGGATGTATTCCGGAAGAACTTTTAGACTTGCATGTAGACTATGAATCTCTTAAAAACGCAGGCTCCATTATGGGAAGCGGAGGTTTGATAGTTATTGATGATAGTTCAAATATGGTTGAGATTGCACGGTTCTTTATGGATTTTTGTGCAAGCGAATCTTGCGGAAAGTGCACGCCTTGCCGCGTAGGAACAACAGAGCTTACACTGCTTTTGGATAAGTTTATAAAAAAAGAGGCAACCAAGAGCGATTTTGAACTTCTAAAAGAGATGTGTAAAGTTGTAAAGAGCGCAAGCCTTTGCGGACTCGGACAAACAGCGCCAAATCCCGTTCTTAGCACCATAAAATATTTTGAGAATGAATATCTTGAAGGAATTAGCGATGATTAGAGAAAAAGTCAGGATTAAAACCTTTAAGATAAACGACATTGTTGTCACGGGACAATCAAACCAAACCATACTTGAAGTTGCACGAGACAACAACATCGAGATTCCGACACTCTGCTACCTTGAAGGTCTTAGCTGTGTCGGTTCATGTAGAATGTGCATAGTTGAGATAAAAGGGTGTAATGAATTAACTCCATCTTGCACGGCAAAGATAAAAGAGGGAATGGAAGTAACAACCACCTCACAAAAAATTGATGCAAACAGAAAAATGATACTCTCTATGCTCTTCTCTGAGCGCTCTCATACATGCAGTACATGTGTTGCAAACGGAGATTGTGAACTTCAAAACAAATCAGTAGAGCTTGAGCTAGAGCATAGCCAAGTTCCCTACCTAAATAAAATATTTGAAATAGACGCTTCACATAAAAACTTTGTCAACGACCCAAACAGATGTATATTGTGTACAAGATGCATCCGTGTCTGCGATGAGATTGAGGGCGCTCATGCATTAGACTTGATGGGCAGAGGATTAAATACAAGAGTTATTCACGATATGGATGAACCATGGGCAGATTCGCAAAGTTGCACAAGCTGCGGCAAATGCATCTATGTATGCCCAACGGGTGCGCTTTATGAGAAAAATATTAGCGAAGAAGATGTCATTAAAAAAAGAAGGATTATTACGGAGCTTATCAAAAAGAGGAGCCAAAAATGAAAAAGATAAGGCTTGCTACCATTTGGCTTGACGGTTGTTCGGGATGTCATATGTCAATTTTAGATATGGATGAGAAACTCATTGAGATAGCCGAGTTTGTTGATGTTGTTTACAGTCCCTATGTCGATGCAAAAGAGTTTCCGCCCAATGTTGACTTAACCATAGTTGAGGGCGCTCTTAGCACCGACCATGACATAGCGATAATCAAAAAAATAAGAGAAAATTCAAAACTCATTTTAGCTCTTGGAGATTGTGCGATTACGGGAAATATCTCTGCTATGAAAAATCTTTTCGGAAGCAATGCAGTTTTACAAAAAGGTTATTTTGACTTGGCGGATATTAACAAGAACAAAGAGTACCCCTCAAAAATAGTCCCAAAACTCTTAGATAAAGTTCTTCCGCTTCATGAAGTTGTAAAAGTAGACTTCTTTCTGCCCGGTTGCCCTGCTCCGTCCAATGCTATATATGAGATGCTAAAAGCACTCATTGAAGGTAGAGAGATAAACATATATGAATATACAAGATTTGGAAAATAGTTATGGAAAATAAAAAAATCATAATCGACCCCGTAACAAGAATTGAGGGACATGCAAAAATCACAATCGACCTTGATAAAGACGGCAAGGTAGAAGATGCAAAGATACATGTAACACAGTATCGCGGATTTGAGAAGTTTTGCGAGGGCAAAATGTATACGGAGATGCCGGCTTTAACTGCTAGAACTTGCGGAATTTGCCCAGTTAGCCATGTCATATCATCTACAAAAGCTATTGATGAGATTTTAGCTATCACTCCGCCGCAAGCAGGAATAAATATAAGAAAAATCATAAATCTAGCTCAAATACTCCAGTCACACACACTAAACTTTTTTCATCTCTCAAGTCCTGATTTTATCTACGGTTTTGATGCGCCAAAAGAGGACAGAAATATTTTTAAGATGATGCAAACACATCCTCAAATGGCAAAAGACGGCATAATGTTAAGAGCTTTCGGGCAAAAAATCATAGAGGAGCTTGGAGGGAAAAGAATCCATCCAACAGGCATAATTCCCGGCGGAGTGGCTAAAAAAATTGAAGAGTCACAAAAAGAGATGATACTTAAAGAAATTCCAAATGCTATAAAAATTGCACAAGGCGCTTTAAAATATTTCAAAGAAAATCTTCATAAGTTTCAAAAGGAGATAGACTCCTTTGCATCGTTTCCTTCTCTTTTTATGGCACTTGTAAATAGAGACGGAACGCTAGAGCATTATGACGGAGTTTTACGCTTTATTGACAGTGAGGGAAACATCCTAGAAGATGGAATTAATCCGCAAAATTATAAGGATTATATAGGTGAAGCGGTAGAAGAAGACAGTTACCTAAAATCACCATATTACAAACCAATGGGTTATCCACAAGGAATGTACAGAGTCGGGGCATTGGCAAGACTAAACATTGCTTCAACTTGCGGTACCCCTTTAGCCGATGAGGAACTTAAAAATTTCAAAACTTTAAACGGCGGCAAACCTGTTTTAAACTCATTCTATTACCACTATGCAAGACTTATCGAGATTATCTATGCCATAGAGAAGATTGAGGAGCTTTTAAACGACGATGAGACGATGAGCGAAGATGTAAGAAGAACCTCTAAAGTAAGCAAAAACAGAGGCGTTGGATGTTCAGAAGCACCAAGAGGAACACTCTTCCATGAGTACCATGTCACAAAAGACGGAGTAATAACCGCCGTAAATCTCATTATCGCAACCGGCAACAACAACCTCGCTATGAACGCAGGGGTAAAACAGGTAGCACAGGCGTTTGTAGACGGCAATAACATCACAGACGGAGCATTAAACAGAGTCGAAGCCGTCATAAGATGTTTTGACCCGTGTCTTAGCTGTTCTACTCATGCGCTTGGAATCGTCTCATCAAAAATAGAAGTGCGAGACCATAACAAAAAAACAATCAAAGTGATTGAGCGAAACTAATGAGAGTCATCATTGGATATGGCAATGAGTTAAGAGGCGAAGATGCTTTTGGAGTCGATGTCATAAAAGAGCTGCAAAAACTTCTTCTAAAAGAGACAAAACTTATTTCTGTTTTTCAACTGACACCTGAGATAGTTTTAGAACTGCTTGATACAGATGAGATTATTTTTATAGACTCCTACTACTCTCAAGAGAATCATTATGCTTTGGCATGTTCTTTAACTGAACAAAACGGTTTAAATCTAAGCCATCATATCTCACCCAAAACTATCATCTATATGTTAAATGGTTTATACAACAGAGACCCAAAATTTTATATCTACTCGATGATGACTAATAGTTTTGATGAGATAATGGATTTGAAGAGGTATAAAAAGTGCGGGGATGTAGTCGTGAAGCACTTGCTAAAGCTATCATTGGACTAAAGTCCAAACCCCAAAAGAGATAACAAGGGGATGAGACTTTCTGTAATTAACTAAGCTTTTTTATATGACCTTATTTCAATCATTCTAAGAATAATAGCCGAAATATACGGGATGCTTTGCACCAACAAAGTTGAAGAAAAGATATAAACCTCTAAAATTCTTTGATGGTTCGTCATAATAAGCGCTATAAATGAACCGATTAGCAGTGAAGCTAAAATAATCTCATTTTTTACAGGATTATCTATTGATTTTTTGCTATTTCCGCCTTTTTCAGTTCTCTTAAACGGTAAACTATCTTTTACAAATCCATCATATACCGCTTTAAAAATTGTAAGTTGCAAACTCATAGCTGCTATGGCACCTAGCAAAGAGTGATAAAAATTTGCCTTAACTCTTGTTCTATAAAGTACGAAAGAGTGAATAACATTAACTATAAATGCAGTTAAAATCGGCACTGTAAGCGCAATAGTAGGGATTGTAACCCCGACAAATATAATTACAGGAACCCAGATAATATTTAAAATAGAGGTAACTGTTCCTAATGCGTCAGAGAGCCAAAAAAACCATCCGGTAACAAAGTGATGCTTTTGAGCACGAGTCAGTGTTCTTGAAGATGGCTTGAAATGCTGCCAATGTTTTTTAAGAATTTGTATAGCCCCATAAGCCCAACGATGACGCTGATTTTTAAAAGCTTCAATCGTATCCGGCAATAGACCAAAACCGTATCTGCGATTTGTATAATGACCGATATAACCTGCTTCAAAGAGTCTAAGCCCTAGTTCGCTATCTTCAACAATGGTGTCCGTGTTCCACTGACCCACCTCATCAAAAGCACTTTTACGCACCATTAGCATAGTACCGTGCGCAACAATAGCATTCTCTTCGTTGCGTTCCACCATTCCTATATCAAAGAAACCTGCATACTCTGCATTCATTGCAGTTTTTAAAAGAGACTCACCGCCGTCTCTGTGATCCTGAGGAGCTTGTACCAATGCTACTTTAGGATCATCAAAAATAGGCACTAAATCTATAAGCCAATTAGGGTGGATAACATAGTCGGCATCAATAACAGCCAAAATTTCGCTCTGTGGATTTGTGTAAGAAAGAGCTTTGTTAAGCGCTCCTGCTTTAAAGCCTGTGCACTCAATATCAAGATAGACAAATCTATCTCCAAGCTCTTCGCATAGAGCTTTAATAGGCGCTTTATAGAAATCTTCAGGCGTATTGTTAATAATAACAAGTACTTCATAATTTGTATAGTTTAGTTTTGAAAGCGCAACAAGCGTCTCTTCTAAAACAGCGGGTTGCTCTTTATATGCGGGAACATGGATACTGACAAACGGTACATGATTTGATTTAAGATCAAGCGGAATAAGTCTTTGAGGGCGTCTTCCGATTGTACACTTAAAAAGTTCATTTGCTTTAGCCAATGTAATTAAAGTAAGAGGAACCATAAGAATTGAACCCATTCCCCACATAACCCAAGTACCAAAATTCATATAATGAACAAACGGATAGACAGCAGACATAACGATACCGAAAGAAATACCCTGTGCAGCCAATCCATAAGTCATAGCATGCAAGAAATTAACATGTTGATTTCTAAGTCCATAGAAAGTCATAATCGCACCGATTAATGCGGCTACTACCATTTGCGTAAACCAGTACGGCTCTATAAGAACTTCTCCCTGCATTTCAAATTTTTGATGACGATTTGCATCAAAAACACCCCAATATTGCCCTACGCTACCCTCATCAACACCTTTCCAAGGTTGGTCAAACGCTTCAATAAGGTTATAGCTAAATTTCTCTTCTTTAGCTAGAACTAAAAATCTTCTGATAATAGTCGCTTGATTTTGGGGACTTGCAACAGAGCCCTGATTGTTATACCCTTGACTAGGCCATCCAAACTCGCCGATGAATACAGGCTTATTTTTATATGCATCCGTTATCTTTTTATATATCTCTAAAAAGAATGATTCAAAATTTTCAGCTTTGATTTTTTCCCAATAAGGAAGAATATGTATATTAATAACATCAACTTCTTGCACTAAATCAGGATATAGCAGCCACATATTCCAAATTTCTGCAGTAGTAACTAATATTTTATGCTCTTTTTCCTTAGCAGCTTTTTCCTTAGCAGCTTTTTCTTTAACAGCTCTTGCTTTTCTATCTTTTTCTTTAGCAATTTCCTCTTTAAGAGCTTTTGCTTTAGCTTCTTTATCGGCTTTGCTGACATTATTAACAAATGCTTTAAAATCTTTAATAAAAACAATTAAATCTTCAGGTGATAAATCATCACGAAGCAGTACCTCGTTTCCGACAATAACGGATGCCAGATTTTCATGATAAGATGCTATAAGACTCTTTGCTAAAACAATCTCTTTTTCATTATTCTCTGCAACCGGAGAGAGCCAAAGACCCATATGTGCTTGCATTCCAAGCTTTTTAACCGCAGGCATTACTCTTTGTGAATCTTCAGCAGAATAGAGGCGAACTTTATTCGTAAATTGCTTGAGCAGCGTTAAATCTCGTACTATCTCTTCCTCATTAAGGAACTCTTTGTTGTTACCGCTTTTATACGGTGCATATGAGAGAGATTCTATAATATTATCGGCATCTGGCGGAGAGATAAATTTCTTGTCGCTATTCAACCACAAAAAAACTTGAAGCAGTGAAGCTAATAATAATGAGCTAATAATATATTTCAATGAATTTCCTAAAAAAAATAAAACGAATTGTATACCAAAATTTCAAAAAATGTTACTTAATAAAAAAAATTGCGCTACAAAATTTAATTTACAACCAAGCAGCTGTCCAAGACAGCCGCTTTTACCCTTTTAAATTTCAAATATCAAAAACGACTTTGATATATTTAAACACATTTTTTATGACTGTTTTGCTAAAGCATCCATAAGGTCAACTATGCTTTTTGTTTGCAAAAACTCTTTAAATTGAGCTATGTCGGTTTTAAGTATGCTGACACCTGAAATCTCTACATCATAAATCAACCAACTATCTTTATTACCGACTTTCTCTTTAGGTTTATGAAACTTATACACAATTTCAAGTTTTTGCTCTTTACTAACAAGGTCAGTTATAAAAGCAATTCTGCCCTCTTGTGACTGTTCTGTCTTTTTAACCTCAACCTTTTCATCTTTATAGGCATCTATTTTTGATGAGTAAGATTGCTTCATTCGTTCTACATAAAGTGTGATAAACTTATCTTTTTCTTCTTTTGAGAGTTCCCTCCACTTATTTCCCAAGCTAAGTTTTGCCATAAGTTCAAAGTCAAACATCGGCGTTAATGACTTTATAATTTTGCTGTTTCTATCAACTTTAGACAATTTCTTATCTTCAACTATCAAAATAACTTCATTTATTTTATTTAAAAAATGCTCTTTTAACTTCACTTCTTCATTAGCAGCCACATTCTGCACAAACACTACACTAGCACACAACATCAATATTTTTTTAAACATTTTTTTCACTCTTACTCCTCAATCTGTTTTTTTCTATGCTGTTCATATATATCTCTAAAGTATGGGTACAAATCCACCGCATCTTTTTTCATTTTTTCATATCTATCCATATTTAAGGATATATAATTTATGTTTTCTAAAGACTTTGCAGTAAAATATTCTGCCATAGTATCCGTTAAAGTCCAATAACTTCTCTTGCTATAGTCGATTGGACTTAGCAGTGAATCCGGATAAAGACTAATAGTGTCTCTTATATTTGATGGTCCAAGAAGCGGTAAAACCAAATGCGGACCGCTTTTTACACCATAAAATCCAAGCGTTTGACCAAAATCCTCTTCATGTGCTTCAAGCTCAAAACAACTCTTTGCAGGGTCAAATAATCCCGCAATACCGATTGTTGTATTAAGAATAAATCTCCCGCTCTCCTCTGAGGCGTTATAAAATTTCCCCTGCAAAATATTATTTACAACTCTCATAGGAAAGTAAATGTTATTAAAAAAATTTCTTACACTCTCCCTAATTTCTACATGCAGCACTGCTTTGTACCCATTTGCAGCAGGCTTGAGCACATATTCGTAAGCACCGTCGTTAAAGCCTGTCATAAATCTGTTATAACCGCCAAATGGGTCGTAAATCTCTTCTGTTTTAAACTCATCAGAAAATTCATCAAGCTCACCGTTTGTAGCATTATTCTCTATTGATTCATAAAGAGCTGTACCACCTGGCATTTCAACATTTTTTGAACTACATCCGCCAAAGGTCAAAATTATAGATAAACATAAAGTAAAATAAATAAACCTCAAATTTACACCTTTACCCTATCATTCAATGCTCTAGTAAGAGAGAGCAAATCTATATTTTCCAAACTCACTCCCGTTGGAACACCTTGTGCAATTTTTGAGTAGTTTATATTAAAATCACTTAATTTATCTTCAATAAATAACATAACGGCATCATTTGCAATTGAGGGTGTTAATGCAAAAATTATCTCTTTAATACCGGATTTAATAATCTTTTCCAAGCGCGTCAAATCAAGCTCTTGAAGTGATTCTAGTACAAAGTATCTACCGTCAAACAGTGCATTCTCCTCCAACAAAAGTATATCTTTTGCATTTTCGACTATACATAATAAATGGCTGTTTCTACCCTCATCACAACATATAAAACACAACTCATCTTCGCTCATTCCGCCACAAGAACTGCACTGTCTTAGTGACCCCAATGCCTCTTCTATAGCATGGGAAATCTTTATCCCTGCAAAACTATCTCTCATGACCATATAATACGCTAATCTTGTTGCCGATTTTTTTCCTATAGTCGGAAGTTCTTGCAGTGCGTCTACAAGTTTGTTAAATTTTTCTAACGAACCTCTCACATGCTCTCTTTATAAGTATTTTTCGGCAGTAGTATCCATAATTTTAAAGGTGCTTTTAATTTTCCGGCACTACTTCCCGCTTCATCACCGTAACCAAAAAACAGGTCTGCCCTAACACACCCTTTTATAGCCCCGCCGGTATCTTGCGCCATGACTATCCTATTTAAATCTTTCTCTTTGGTATCTGCACTAAGATAGAGCATACTTCCAATAGGAAGATATCTTTGATCTACCGCAACTGAGCGATTTGGTGTTAAAACAACTCCAAGCGAACCGGTTGCCGGTTTATCTTTCTTTTTGAAAAAAACCACTGATTCGTTTTTATTTAGCAACTCATCAACTCTAGTCGGATTTTTATCGCACCAATCTTTTATGCCTTTCATAGATGCTTGGGCATAACTCATTTCGCCGATATCGATTAGATATTTTCCGATGGAACTGTATTTATATCCGTTTAGATTGTCAAAACCGACATAAATTACCTCTCCGTTATCAAGCCGTACCCTTCCCGAGCCTTGCACCTCTAAGAAAAAAAGATCTATTCTTGAATCGACATAGCAAACTACATCCGCGTCTAAAGCTTTACCGCTAAGCTCTTTTCTTGAGTAGTAAGGCACCACTTTATTGCCGTTGACTCTGCCTCTTAATCTATAATTTTGCAACTCTGGATATTGTTTAGCAAAATCAACAACTACCAAATCTCTCGGTGTTGCATATACCGGATAAATATATGGTCCTTTTTTTGTCAGCGAACCTTTCAATAACGGTTCATAATAACCGGTTAAAAGCCCATCTTCTTTACTATCCGTTGTATCAATTTTATACGGTGTAAAATTTTGTGTAAAAAACTTTTTTGCATCAGTTGTGTTTGCACCGATACTGCACAACTCTTTATAAAGCGCTTTTGTTTTACTCGTTTTACAACTTTCAAGAAAAGAGCTTAAAGCTTTAGAATAATCTTCATTATCCCAGTTCGGCAACTCATCAACACTACTCTCTGCAATCTCAGTTTTAGGCGTCTCCAAAATGACTACTTTTGGTTCTTTCGAACAGCCGACAATGAGTAAAATAGTAATTAAAAATAGGATATTATGTTTCATAAATGTAATTATACATACATTAAATTTAAAACAGTATAATTGCAAAAATTTTAAATGTTAGGATATTACAACATAATATGCAGGATTTAAGCTATTACGAAATATTAGAAGTCTCAAGAGACGCAGACCAATCAACAATTAAAAAAGCATATAGAAAAATGGCTAAAATTTATCATCCCGATAAAAACCATGGTGATAGTGAAGCTGAACATAAATTCAAACTATGTAATGAGGCTTACCAATGTCTAAGCGATGACAAACAGAGAAGTATCTATGACCGTTACGGCAAAGAGGGGCTTGCCGGAATGGGTGGTAGCGGTCGCTCATCGGGCGGATTTGACGATCTTGGTTCAATGTTTGAAGAAATGTTTAACGGTTTTGGAGGCGGGAGTTCTCGCCGCCGCCAAAATCCGGCAGATATGGAAAAATATAATCTTGATATGAATGTTAATATGTCTATCAGTTTTAATGAAGCTGTTTTTGGATGTGAAAAAGAGATAGAGTTCAAATACAAGAACTCTTGTAATAGCTGTAAGGGTACCGGAGCAAAAGACGCTAAACTCTCTACATGTCATCAATGCAGGGGTCAAGGTCAAGTTTTTATGAAGCAGGGCTTTATGACATTCTCACAAACTTGTCCAGTATGTCATGGAACAGGTTCGGCACCCTCTGCTCCGTGTCAAAGTTGTGACGGAGCCGGTTACCATGAAGAAAGAGGTAGTGTTACCGTTAAGATTCCAAAGGGGATTGATGACGGAAATCGCTTAAGAGTCTCAGGAAAAGGAAATATAGGCAAACGCGGAACCAGAGGTGATTTGTATGTTACTTTTAGCGTAAAACCTGATAAACATTTTCAAAGAGACGGGAATGACATCTATATTGCAATTCCTGTATTTTTTACGCAGGCAGTTGCAGGAGAGAGCTTAACAATACCCTCTTTAACTGGTGAGTTGGAACTAAAATTAGACATCGGTACAAAAGATAAACAGCACTTTGTATTTAAGGGCGAAGGTATAGATGATGTTCACGGACATGGTAAGGGAAACTTAATCGCACAAGTAAATATTACATATCCTAACAAACTAAGTGATGAACAAAAAGAGCTTCTTAAAAAGCTTCAAGAATCGTTCGGGATAGAGTCCAAACCGCATGAGAGCGTTTTAGACTCGGCAATCGAGAAGATGAAAAGTTGGTTTAAATAGCCTTAAAAGGTAAGCACTTGCTTACTTTGACTTACCCATTCAGATAAAATCTGCATAGTTGATGATATTTTTTCATCAAAATATGGTTCATTTTTAAAAATTCCGCAACGAGCATTACAAGTACCGCAAGCTTGTAATGCCACTCCGCTACTGTAAAGTTTTTTAAGTATTGAAACCAAATCATAGTCATAACTATCAGGCTTTAATGTTTTATCTCTTGCAAGATCAACCGCATCATTCATTAAAAAAATATTTACATCTTCTCCATTTTTATGTAGTGTTGAAGCCAGACGCAAAGCATTCCAAGTAACATCAGACCCATCATAAGGCTGATGATTTAATATAATCGTAATCATTTTTTACTCCTTTACCAGTTTAGTTATACCTAAACCTGTTTTTATCGTGTATCCGGCTTTTGCCCAGTCTGCAATACCACCCTGAAGATTCTTGACATTTTTATAGCCAAGCTTTTTAAGTGTTTGAGCAGCCAAAGCACCTCTCCCGCCATTTCTACAAAAAGTAACAATAGCTATATTTTTGTCTGTAATCTTGCCTAGCACTTCCCACTCTAAATTTCCACGAGTGATTGAAAATGATGTAATTGTAAACATATCATCATATATATCACCCTCCGCTCTTTGTTCTGATTCTCTGACATCAAGAATAATCATACTCTTTTCATCATCAAACATTGCTTTTAGTTGTTTTGGAGTAATTTCACCCACCTCTTTTTTCGCCTCATTTATAAGCATCATTTTCGCATCATCTTGTGCAAAAAGAGGTAAAGAGGTTAAAAACACTCCTATTAACAAACTAGAGATAAATAACTTTCTCACTTTCATCCTTTAGTAAATAATGTATTTGCATATTTAGGCATTTAACTAAATAGTTACTGCTATGGTATAATTTTTCAGATTATTTGTCAAGGAAATCACTATGTTAGACATGCAACAAAAAATAAAAATATTTAAAGCACTTGGAAATGAAACTCGTTTTTTAATTTTTAAAAATGTATTTACAGGAGGTTACACTTGCTCAATTGATGAAAAAAAACCTAAAACAAAAATAAATCCGCATGCCACATGTGTAACTACAATTGCGCAGCATTTTGACTTCTCTCTGCCTACTATTTCAAAACATCTTCAACTTTTGCGCGAAGCCAATGTTATAAAAATGCAAAAAATAGCTAACAAGATATATATAGAGCCAAATATTGAGATAATAAGAGAACTGGGAAGTTGTTTTACAACTTTAGTAGAAAATTTTGATACAAACAGAGAACTTTTTTTTGATGAAATAAATCCCAATTAAAGCGATTTTATAGCCTCATAAGCTGTATCCATCATCTTATCACACTCTTCTTTTGTTATGATGTATGGCGGCATAAAGTAGACAATATGTCCAAGCGGTCGCAATAACACACCGTTATCAAGCCCGTATTGATAAACCCTCAGACCCACCCTGTCTTCAGGTCTATATCCTTTTAACTCTACCGCACAAATCATACCTGTTTGTCTAATGGATGCAACATTTTTTAACTCTTTAAACTTTGATAGTTTATCACCCATATACTTCGCCGTTATTCTATTTTTTTCTATAACATTATCTCTCTCAAACAGGTCAAGAGTAGCATTCGCAGCAGCACATGCAAGAGCATTTCCCGTATAACTGTGAGAGTGTAGAAAAGCTTTATGTTCATTATAATCACAGTAAAATTTAGCATAAATCTCATTAGTTGTTAGTACAACTGAAAGCGGCAAATAGCCACCTGTTAAGCCCTTTGATAAAACAAGAAAATCGGGTGTTATGTTAGCACTCCCGCATGCAAACAGCTCTCCTGTTCTTCCAAACCCAACCATAACTTCATCAGCAATCAGATGAATATCGTATCTATTGCAAATCTCTCGAACTAAAACTAAAAACTCTTTGTGATACATGTGCATAGATCCGGCACCTTGCACCAACGGCTCTAAAATAATTGCGCTTATTTGGTCTGCTCTATTTTTACATAACTCCTCAAACTCATTTGCCGCCTCTTTTGCACTTTCTATGCTCATATCTTTTGGTACCGGAGTTTGTATACTTTGAATCAAAAGCGGTTCATAAGTATCTTTATAAAGTTTTACATCACCCACACTTAATGCACCGATTGTTTCACCATGATATGAGTTGGTGAGTGAAACAAAAAGTTTTCTATTTTTACCACTGTTTTTATGCGCATGAAAACTCATCTTTAATGCAATTTCAACGGCACTGGAACCATTGTCTGCATAAAAACATTTACTAAGTCCATTTGGTGTTAGTTTTACCAATCTCTCTGACAATCTTACCACCTGTTCATGCGTAAAACCCGCAAGTATCACATGCTCAAGCGTATCTAACTGCTCTCTTATCTTCTCGTTTATGTAACTATTTGTGTGACCGAAAATATTAACCCACCAACTGCTTATTGCATCTATATAACTATTACCGTCAAAATCTTCTAAATATACACCATGAGCTTTTTTAATAGGAATAAGAGGAAGCGTTTCATGATCTTTCATTTGAGTACAAGGATGCCATAAAACATCCAAATCTCTATTTTTTAACTCTAAATTAGTCATGCTTATTTTTTGAAATAGATGCTTCATACTCTTGTGTATAATCAAGAGCAGCGCAAGAGAGAAGCCCGTATAACTCCATCTCGGTTCCGCTTATATCAAAAAGTTCCTCTCCCTCTTTACCTAAAAATATAAATTTTTCATATTTATGATTATCTTTACCTATATACTTTGAATAAACTACATAATACACATCCCTAAATTCCGGTGTTTTAGAACATTTTTCAAGATATTTCTCACATGCTTTATCAACTTTTTTTATCTCTAAAACATCAGACTGTATCGTATTTAACAATACTTCAGGCAACTTTGGCAGCTCTTCTTTAATATTTGAATACTTTGCAATACCACTCATAAAAAAATCCTTTTTTTGACTTTTTGTTTTGATTTTACCACCTTTTCATTTATATTTCCATTATTTAAACCGATTTGAGGCTGAAGTAAAGTTAAAACTCTTTTTATCAAGGTTTAATACGAATTTACCTAAAATTACAAAAATATCATATACAAGGCTATTAACTCAATGATTACATGGATGCAGAGACATAAAAAATATCTCATAATTACTATCTGGATTTCTACAATCGCTTTTATCGGAGCCGGTTTTGTAGGATGGGGACAATATAACTACGGCGATAAAGCCGGAGCAGTCGCAAAAGTAGGTAATGTCGAGATTACTATGGGTGAGCTTCAAAAAAGTTACTCAAACCTCTATGCACAGTACAATCAAATGTTTCAAGGTAATTTTGATGAAGAAAAAGCTAAGAGTTTCGGTCTTAAATCTCAAGCTCTTCAGTTTTTAACTCAGCAAGCTTTGATTTTAAATCTAGCTCTTTCATATGATTTACAAGTAAGTGATGATGAGTTATTGGCAAGTATCAAAACAAAAGATTATTTTTTTAAAAACGGTGTTTTTAATAAAGATGTATACAAAGATGTTCTTTCCAAAAATAACTTAAGCATCAAAGAGTATGAAGCCGGTACAAGAAAAGAGCTGCTGATTCAAAAAACACTTACTCTTCTTCCTATCAAAACAAAAGATAGTGAACTAAAGATTTTAGATACTGCAGTTAATATTGCGGATAAGATAAACTATAAAGTTTTAAAAACTAACGAAATCAGCGTTGATATGTCGGATGAAGTTTTAAAGCCTTTTTGGGAAAAAATGCAAAATAAATTTATGAGCGAAGTTAGTTATGATGTAAAATTTATCAAACAAGCAAAAATTTCTAAAGAGCATAATGAGGCAACGCTTAGCGAGTATTACAATGAAAATAAAAACAACTTAAAAGACGGTGAGGGAAAATTACTCTCTTTAGATGCAGCTAAAGATAAAATCAAAGAAGAACTAAACGCAAAAGAGACCAAAAAAGAGGCTTTAAAATCATATATAGCCTATAAAAAAGGTGAGCTTAAAGATGTAGAGATAAAAAACTCTACTATCTCTGCTAGCAGCAATCCTTTCGGTGCTGAAGCAATTGAAATAGTATCAAAACTAACATCTGCATCACCTTTTTCAAAACCTGTTATGGTTGGGAGCGATTATATTACTTTTGAACTTGTAAAAAACAATCCATCAACTCCAAAAAGCTATGATGAGGCTAAAAAAGAGGTGGCTTCTATATATGCAGTAGAACAAAAAAAGACAAAACTTTTAGAGTTGGCAAAAAATTCATTTAATACATTTAATGGAAATACGACTGATTTTATAACAGGAAACGATTCTAACAAACTAACGGATTTAAGTACAGAGGAAGCAAATGAATTTCTAGGCGCACTCTTTACTATACAAACAAAAAAAGGGTTTGTTACATTAGAGAACGGAAATATTGTAATGTACAATATATTGGAACAAAAAATGCTTAGTAACACTAACACTAATCAAGACAATCCGATTGTTAGATTAAAGAGTACTATGTTTAATGAAAGTTTAGTCAAGAACTTACAAAACAAGTACAAAACCGAGATTTTTATCCAAGGACTATAAGTTGAGCAGAACTGTTTTAGCCATTGATATTGGTTCTACAAAGATATGTGCAATCATCGCTGAAATAGCCGATGACAACTCCATAGCTATAACAGGTGCGGGAATTTCAAAAGCACAAGGGCTTAAGAGAGGAAGCATAACAAATATTGAGCTTGCTTCAAAATCTATAAAAACCGCCGTAAACGATGCGAAAAGAATAGCCGGTAGTGAAGTCAAAACAGCGATAGTCTCTATATCCGGAGCCTATACAAAGAGTATAAATGCAAGCGGTATCGTAAATATTCAAAACAAAGAAGTAACTTTTAAAGAGATAGAGAGAGTTATGCAAACATCTCTTTATAACGCAAACATCCCAAACGAGTACGAAGTTTTGCATGCTCTGCCTTATAATTTTAAAGTTGACGATCAAGACCATGTAGAAGACCCGATGGGGATGAATGCCTCAAGACTTGAAGTCGATACTCATATTATTACAACTCAAAAATCAAATTTAAACAATCTTAGAAAAGCAGTTCGCGGTGCAGGTATTGAAGTTGAGAGTATTGTTCTAGCAGGTTATGCTTCTTCTATAGCAACACTCAATGATGATGAAAAAGAGCTAGGTGTCGCTCTTATTGATATGGGCGGAAACACAAGCAATATAATTATTCACTCCGGTAATTCTATTATATACAATGACTTTCTAGGAGTCGGCTCCAATCATGTGACGAGCGATTTATCTATGGCGCTTCATACACCGCTAAATATTGCCGATAGTGTAAAATTAAACTACGGCTCACTTTTAAATCCTACAAATGACCTAATCGAACTTCCTATAATAGGCGATGAAAATACAACCCATGAAGTTTCTCTTGAAGTTGTACACAATGTTATTTATGCAAGAGTAGAAGAAACTTTAATGATTTTGGCTCAATTCATTGAAAACAGCGGGCTAAAAGATAAAATCGGTGCCGGCGTAGTTTTAACAGGCGGTTTTTCACAAATGGAAGGCATAAGAGAGTTGGCAGTTGCAACTTTTGGTTCCGTTCCTGTTCGTCTTGCTAAACCAAAAGAGATGAGTGGACTTTTTGAAAACCTTCGCTCTCCTCAATACTCAAGTGCTATCGGTCTAGTTTTATATGCCGCATCTGCATATACTCCTTATGAGATAGACGCAAATAAAAGAATAAGGCACTCAAATGAAGCACCTATAGAACAAACGAGTGTAAATCTAACCGATGATCTTACCATTTTAACTCCCCAAATGCCTCAGGATGAGACAAAAGAAAAAATGGTTTCAATTATTACAAAAAAAGAGAAGAAGAGTGAAGAAGCCGGAGCGATTAGCAAATTTTGGAACTGGGCAAACCAGTTATTTTAAGGAGAGATTATGGAACCATTTTTAATAGAAGAAGCAAGTAAAATAAGCGGAGCAAGAATTGTAGCTGTAGGTGTCGGCGGTGGCGGCGGCAATATGATTGGGCATATGATTAGAGAAGGCGTTAGCGGTATAGAGATGATCATGATCAATACTGATGCACAGGCTCTAAAAGATACAAAAAATGCAACTACAATTCAAATTGGCGCTAAACTTACAAAGGGTCTTGGTGCCGGAATGAAACCCGAAATTGGCAGAGAGTCTGCGATAGAGAATTATGATGAGATAAAAAAAGCATTAACGGGTGCCGACATAGTATTTATCTCTGCAGGTCTTGGCGGTGGAACCGGTACGGGTGCTGCTCCTATCATAGCAAAAATTGCTAAAGAGGTAGATGCGCTAACTATATCAATTGTTACAAAACCTTTTATGTTTGAAGCTCCAAAAAGATTAAAACTAGCGAATGCAGGTCTTGAAGAGTTAAAAAAAGAGAGTGATTCTATCGTTGTTATTCCAAATGACAAACTCCTTTCTATAATTGATAGAAAACTTGGTCTAAAAGACAGTTTCAAAATTGTTGACAGTGTTCTAGCTCAAGCTGTTAGCGGAACTGCAGGGGTTATTTTATCTAACGGTGAAAATGATATCAACCTTGACTTTGCCGACTTAAGAACGGTAATGAGCCATAAAGGTATGGCACTAATGGGTGTCGGTGAGTATGAAGGTGAAAATGCGGCTTATGAAGCAATTAAAGCAGCAATCGAATCTCCTCTTCTTGATAATGTGTCTATAAACGGTGCTATGGGTGTCCTTGTTCACTTTCATATGCATCCAAATTTCCCTATGATAGAAACATCTGAAGCTATGATTGTAGTTCAAGAGAGTGCGCATGAAGATGCCGATGTGATTTTTGGTACTTCAACCGATGAGACTCTTCCTGAAAATTATGTAAAAATAACTATCATCGCAACAGGTTTTGAAAAAAATTCTACTTCCAGCTCTAATAACGAAAGTTTTATTAGTGACTCTTTGATGCCTATTACAAAAATTCGCCCAAGATTGGTTGTTGGCGGTGATCTTGATGGAAGCCATTTAGATATTCCATCTTATATGAGACAACAACAAGACTAAATTTCTTCATTTAAAATTATTCCCTTCATTTTTGTAGGGAATACTTTTTTTATTTTCACACCATCAGTAAAGGCGCATCTTGAAATTTTTATTTGTAGTTTTAACTTTAATGCTACCTATTTTTGTATCTGCATCACAGCTTCAAAGCAGAGAGCTATCACCACAAGCCATGAGAGATCAAAATAAAGAAATTGCAAAATTGGCTGCAGAGGAGATTTCAAAATCACTTCCTCAAACAGTCGATAAATATACAAAACTTATAAATGTGCAGTCCGATAATGCAACTTTAATCTATATTTATGAGATAAATACGGCTCCAAAAAGTGATGAAACAATAAAAAAAGAGGATCACAGCCGAATGAAACAAGCTGTTACGGAAGGAACTTGTAGAACTTCGAAGCGTTTTTTGGAAGCAAGCATATCTATTCGTCATACATATAAAAGTGCACTTACCAAAGCAGAGTTGTTTAGATTTGATATATCTCAAGAGAGTTGCCTAAAACTATAGAGAATGAGTAATTTTATCTCTACTAAAAGCGCCATAGCTTCTTTAAATTTTTTCTCATCTCTAAATGAAGAACAAATTGAGCTTTTGACATCCATATCTACAATAAATACATACGCTAAAGAGTATGTCGTTTATTACGAAAAGAACAGACACAACTCTCTTTTATTTCTTCTAAACGGTTTAGCAAAAGCATATAAAATCGACAAACACAACAATGAAATATTTTTACACTATATATATACCAACTCTTTAATATCTGAAATATCAAATATTAAACAAGATACACTTGACTCTTTTTCAAATGTAGCACTACTTGAAGACTCCCAAATACTAAATATTGATTATAAAAAATTTAAAGATTTCTTTATAGATAGAGGCTATTTATGTTCTGAATTTACAAATGAGATTATTTTAAGATCTCAACAACTTCAATCTCTTATAAATAGAGAGTTTATTTTTAACTCCGTTGTAAAAGTCGCTATGATGTTACATGATGATTTAGATATTTTTAACAAATTAAAACGAGCTGAAATATCACTTATACTACACATACAACCGGAAACTTTGTCAAGAGTTTTAAACAGACTAAAAAGAGATAAAATAATTGATTCATTCAATGGAAAAGTTGTGGTTTTAGACAAAGAAGCCCTAATATCTGTTTGCGAGGAGTAGGATATGCAAAGAATTAAAATAGTCGGTGCTCTTATATTTACACTCTCTATGACATTAGCGCTGCTCTTTAACCATACATCAAAAGAGAGTTCGCTTCATAACGATTTTATAAATACAATGAGCCAACAAAAAGATTTTACACAAGAGATATCAAAAAATATTTTTTATATCTATAAAAATCCAAATAGCTCTACTCAAAGCCTAGACAACTCCATAAAAAAATTTTTAAGTAATATTAAAAATGAGGAACAAGTGCTAGAAAAAAGTACACAAATTATAAAATTATGGAATAATTTCTATCTTCATGTGCAGCATTTTAGAGATCAGATAAATAACAAATCACTCTACTCAAATCTCCTCGTTGAAAAAAGCGTAAAAGATATTTATAATACTAACTTAGAATTAATTGTTGAGTTTGATAAAATAATCATAGCTAAACAGATTGATTTTGATAAAAAGCAAAACATATACAAACTAATTCAATATATGCTCTTTACACTATTAGTGCTACTTCTTATATATGTATTTACTCAACTAAAAACAATAATGGCTTTTATGCAAAAATTTCTCTTAGCATCAAAAGCAATTATCTCAAACTCATCTATAAAAGAGCTAAAACCTATTGAAATTGATGACGGTATAAGCGATATTTCTCAAGCAAAAGATAATTTTAATACACTTGTACAAAAAATAAATGATTCTATTAAATACTCAAGCAATTCTATAGAACACTCTTTCAAATCACTAGAAATTGTAGAACAAAATATAGAGGATTTAGTAGGTCTGATATATACAATGAATGAAAACGCAAGAGATAAAGAGCTAATAAAAAAAGAGGATGCAGTAATACAATCACTTGAAGAGTTAAGTTCTATGACAATGGGATTAAAGAGTTTAAAAAATGATTTAGAAAATCTAATTTCCAATACGACCAATCCTCAACCTTAAAAATAAAAATTAATTAAATAATTTGACCTTAGTCAAATTTTGAGTCCTTGAATTAGATTAATATTATATTTATCATTTGAGTATTGTGTAAAACTCAAAGGAATTTAAGGAGAATATGATGAAAAAACATTTCAGTAAGCTTTCTTCGGTTATTCTAAGCACTTCACTGGCTGCAACGGCATTAACTGCTGCTGGCGGTGAATTGGCAGAGGTAATGAAGAAAAGGGGTTTAAGTGAAGTTGATGTAGTTCGTGCTGCAAAAACTTACAACCCTTCAGGTGTGAAAGATGAGTATATAGTATTTAGTTCAGGTGGACAAGCCGGACAAGTAATTGTTTATGGTGTTCCATCTATGAGACTTTTAAAATACATAGGTGTATTTACTCCTGAGCCTTGGCAAGGATATGGATTTGACGAAGAATCAAAAAAAGTTCTTAGACAAGGTAATATTAGAGGAAAAGAGATTAACTGGGGAGATACTCACCACCCTGCGTTATCAGAAAAAGACGGAAAATATGACGGTAAATGGTTGGCAATCAATGATAAAGCTAATCCTCGTATAGCAATTATCGACTTAGCAGATTTTGAAACTAAGCAAATTGTTGTTAACCCTGTATTCAAATCAGCTCACGGTGGAGCTTTCTTTACTCAAAATAGTGATTTTATCATAGAAGCGTGTCAATATGCTGCTCCATTTGATAATAATTATCACCCTATTGAAGATTACAAAGAGGATTACCGTGGTGGTGTTACAATGTGGAGATTTGACTCAAAAAAGGGTAGAATCCAAGAAAAAGAGTCTTTTACAATTGAGATGCCTCCGTATATGCAAGATTTAAGTGACTCTGGTAAAGCTGTTTCTGATGGTTGGGCATTTACAAACTCCGTAAATAGTGAAATGTACACAGGCGGAATCGAAGTGGGTATGCCACCAAATGAAGCGGGTATGAGTAGAAACGATACTGACTTTTTACATGTTTATAACTGGAAAAAGTTGGCAGAACTTGCAAAAGATTCTAAAAATGTAAAAATCATAAATGATCATAAAGTTATTCCTATGGATATTGCAGTTAAAAATGATGCACTATTCTTAATTCCTGAACCAAAATCACCGCATGGTGTGGATGTTTCTCCTGATGGTAATTACATCACTGTTTGTGGAAAATTAGATACTCATGCTTCTGTTTATAGTTTTGAGAAAATTCAAAAACTTATAAAAAATAAAGAGTATGCAGGAAAAGACCCGTACGGTATTCCAATTTTAGATATGAAAAAATCTCTACACGGTCAAGCAGAGTTGGGTCTGGGGCCATTACATAGTCAATATTCTCCTATTGATGGCGAAATATACACTTCACTCTATGTTGATAGTCAAGTTGTAAAATGGAACTATAAAACTCTAAAAGTATTAGATAAGCAAAATGTTCACTATAACATTGGTCACTTATGCGGTATGGAGAGTGAAACAATGGATCCTCAAGGAAGATATATTATCGCTCTAAATAAGCTTGCGATTGATAGATTTCAAAATGTCGGTCCACTGCACCCACAAAACCATCAATTAATTGATATTAGCGGTAAAAAAATGGATTTACTTGTTGATATGCCTCTACCGTTAGGTGAGCCGCATAATGCAGTTGCAATTAGATCTGAAAAACTTCATGGGCATGTTAGATATGCTATGGGTACTAACTCTAGAACAGATACTGTTCACGAAGGTAAAACACTTGCCGGTCAAGAGAGAGTTGAGAGAAACGGAAACAAAGTTAAAATATATGCAACAATGGTTCGTTCACACATCAATCCTGAAAGAGTTACGGTTAACAAAGGTGATGAAGTTACAATGTACTTAACAAACCTTGAGAGAGCACAAGATGAGGCTCATGGTTTTACGGTGGATCAATACAATGTTCACGCATCATTAGAACCGGGTAAGACTTCAAGCGTAAAATTCATAGCTGATATGGAAGGTGTTTTCCCTTACTACTGTACTGAATTTTGTTCTGCACTACACTTAGAGATGATGGGTTATTTGATGGTTAAAGATCCTAACAAAAAATATGTTAGCGCTCAAAAAACAAAAATGCAAACAATGACTCCTGAGCAACTTAAAGCTGAGTATGACAAAACTGTTGCAACAAATGCTGCTACTGATGCAGTTATCCAATCTGTTGTTAAATTCTTAAAAGATAACAAGTTTGATAAACATAAAGTAGTTGCTGATCTTGTAACGGATGCATTTGACCAATACAACCAAATTCCTGCACAGAAAAAACTGGCAGATGCGGCAGTAAAAGCTGGTGATATGGAGAAAGCTATTCTTTTTGAGAATATGATTTGGCAACTAATGGTTAAAACTGCAGATGTTGGAATTAGAGCAAAAGATGCATTAGTTAGACTTATTGCTACAAAACAATCTGATGCTGCAGCTGCCGGTGAAAAAGCATTCGGCGAAGGCGGATGTGGCGGATGCCATGTTATCGGTAAAGTTTCATCAGGTCCTGACTTAACAGGTGTTCTTTCAAGACACGGTAAAGATGGCGAAAAATGGGTTAAAGATTTTGTTATGAAACCTGAAGCTATGTATAACGACCCTTATGTAAAAGGTATGATTGATTACTTTAATCTAAAAATGCCAAATCAACATATGGAAGAAAAAGAGACTAAAAACATTATTGAATACCTAAAGTGGGTAGATCAAAATGCGAATCTATTCTAATAGATAGATTTAAACTATAAAAAAAGGGGGAGGATTTTTTCCTCCCCCTTTTTTTTTGATTAATTAATTTTTTTATTATTTAAGCTTATAAAAGAAATATAGTTATATAATACATCATAAAATAAAAATTGAGGGTTATTTTTAATTTTCAATTTTTATTTTACAAAAAAGGAACATTTGCTATGAACAAAAGTTTAATAAAAGCAAGGGTTTTTGCAACTTTAGCTTTAATTATTTTAACAATCTCTTTTACCTTTCCTATGATAGCTTTTCATGGTACACTCAATCAAGTGGATGCCGGGAAAAAAGATGAGATTTCATCATTTAGTAAAATTATTTGGAACCTCTACAATCAAGGCAGATACAAAAGTGTTACTACGCCAAAAGATGCTCATAATAATTTAGAGAAAATGATAGACTCTTCATCGGAAATCGGTGTTGCTTCATTGCCTATTTGGGCAGTTTCACTTGAAGCTCCAAACTATCCCAAAGAGGCTTTTCCTGAGGGTATTCCCGTATATTTTCATTTTGACGGTTACAGCGGAGAAGTTCATGAAATGAATACAATCAACCACTATGTCGGAATGGATCCTATGTGGATTGGAGGTATTATTGAGAGAGAAATCGGTATCTATGCTCTTTTAGCTCTGTCTTTGGGAATGATTTATTTTATAGCTTATAATTCAAAATTTTTAAACTATGTAGTTTTGATACCGGCATCACTTCCCCTGCTTTTTATTGCCGATTACTCCTACTGGTTATATTGGTTTGGGCATAATCTCCATGACTGGGGCGCATTTAAAATAAAACCTTTTATGCCGACGGTTTTTGGTGACGGAAAAATAGCTCAGTTTGTAACACACTCATATCCTAGCATTGGTTTTTATCTAATTGTTGCAATTAGTTTATTAAGTCTACTTGCTTTTTTTGCAAAACAAAAAGCTCTTAAAGAGTCGAATTTATAAATATGTTTAAAATTTTTCTTCTCACTCTAGTTTTTCTTACCTCCGAGTTAAGTGCTAATGTGCTACAAGAGGCAATTAACAATGCTCCTAGCGGATCAATTTTAAAATTGCCTGCTGGAGTTTATAAGGGTAAAATTACTATAGACAAACCTTTAACGATTATAGGCAAAGAAAACGGTGTTGTAATTGATGGAGAGGGAGAAGGAACCGTAATAACAGTTAAAAGTTCTTTTGTAACACTAAAAAATTTAAAAATTATCGGCAGCGGTGCAAGACATGAAAAAATTGATGCGGCCATCACTATATCTGAAGCAAAGCAGTGTGAAGTCAGCGATTGTGTAATAGAAGATTGTCTATTCGGTATCGATATGCAAATGGTAAGCAGCTCTATAATATCAAACAATAAAATTACATCGAAAAATTTTGAGCTTGGACTCAAAGGTGACGGCTTAAGACTTTGGTATAGCAATAATAACATTGTCAAAAAAAACTCGCTTATTCACTCCAGGGATATGGTTGTTTGGTATAGCCACGGAAATACTATAGAAGAAAATATCGGTGAGTATTGCAGATATTCTCTGCACTTTATGTATGCAGGCAAAAACCATGTAATAAACAATAGATATCAGTACAACTCCGTAGGAATATTTTTTATGTATTCAAAAGATACAATTGCATCAGGCAATATAATAAAAAGCTCTTTAGGCGCTACCGGTATGGGCATAGGATTAAAAGAGGTAACAAACTTTACTATAAAAGACAACACTATCCTTTACTGCGCACAGGGTCTATATATTGACAGATCTCCATTTGAACCGGAGACAAATAACTGGATTGAAAATAATAAAATATTATACAATGCAGAAGCGCTTCATTTTCATTCACTAAGCGAAGATAATATTATAAAGAACAATAAGATAGTAGGAAATATTGAAGATGTTGTAAATGACGGTGCCGCAAGCAAAACTTATAACAATGATATAAGGGAAAATTATTGGGATAACTACGAAGGATTTGATAAAAACGGTGATAATATAGGTGATACACCGCACAAAGTTTATCGATATGCCGATCAACTTTGGATTTATAATCCAAATGTGAAATTTTTTTACGGTTCACCGGTTATCTCTTTACTAAACTTTTTAGCAAAACTAGCTCCTTTTTCAAAGCCGCTTTTTTTGCTTGAAGATAAAAAACCGATAGTTAAGATAGAAGGATAAATTATGGAATCAGTTAAAACAGATAAAAGAGAATTTATTAAATATTCGACACTTGGGGTGTTGGGTCTTGTTTTGGGCGGCGGAATGATATTTAGCCCTTATGTACTCAAAGCCGAAAACAGATTAAGACCACCGGGTGCAGTTGATGAGAAGAAATTTTTAGCACTGTGTATAAAATGCGGTCAATGTCTTCAAGTTTGCCCTTATCACTCTATAAAACTTGCGGATTTTGGTAGAGGTCATGGGGTAGGCACGCCATACATAGATGCAAATGAGAGAGGCTGCTATGCTTGTAGTGCTGTACCGTGTGTGCTTGCATGTCCAAGCGGGGCATTGGATCACCACTGCGAAAAACCGCAAGATATCAAAATGGGGATAGCTGTACTGGAGTTTCCAAATACCTGTATTGCCATGACAAATACGCCTATTCCTAAAGGGTATAATGAGAGAATGCATAAATTTACTAATTCCGTAGTAAATATTCATGAACTTGAAACTGAGCTTTTAAAAAAATTTGACTCTTTTGAAGGCAAGCAATGTACCTTATGCGCAGATATGTGCCCTATCCCGAATCCATTAAGCGCTATTGCTATGGTTGCGGATAGTGGTGGCGGAAACAGACCTGAAATTTATGACGGCTGCATCGGTTGCGGAGCCTGTCAAGAGGTATGTCCAACAACAACTCCATCTATCGTGGTCAAGCCTAGAGTTACTTACGAACAATACTATGCAAATAAAAGCCAAAGGTAAAAAATGAAAACTAACTATTTAAAGCCGATATACAAAAATCTCTTCTATATTTTCGGAATATTGATATTTGCTATTTTAACAGGATGCAGTGATAACAGCAAAAAGGATGAAAAAACAAAAGAGAGTGCTTCATTGTCTTCACAAACTGCTCCTACTCAAAAAATAGAAGTTGTTCAAAATGAAAACGCACAAGAGATTAAAGTTGCCCAAAAAGAGTATGATGAAAATCAAAGTAAATCTTACTACTACGATTACAATGCCAAACATGAACATGATTCGCATGGTTCACATGATTTAAATGCAAAACCAGCTAATGGAGATAGCTCTGTAAAAAGCAATCAAAGAACAACTCTAGAAGCAAATCTTCATGTCAGAAGTCCTTATGAACAAGTTCAAGTCTCTATGACCATGAAAAAATTAAGTAAAAATTTTATAGTCAAATGCTCTGCATGCCATAATGATTATGGTAATGGAGTTATCGGACCTTCGCTCCTTGGAAAAGATTCAGATTACATTTTTAACAAAATTGCTAAGTTTAAAGACGGAACTTCAAAAAATGTATTAATGAGCGGGCTAATCGATAGAATGGATGATAAAGAGATAAGAGAATTGGCTGATGAGATATATGAGTTTAACAAAATGATAAAAGAAGCGAGGAAATAAATATGAAAAATATAATTATAGGATTTTTAACAATATTAACATTTGCGTTAATGGCATGGACAGCTTCAAAAGGCAGAGCTTATCATGGCGGAGAGCACTCAAAAGTTACTGAGAATATAGGAAATAAAGTAGCCGCACCGCAGCAACAAATATCCGCAACTCCACCGCAAGAGAAAAGCGATAGAGAAAAAGAGCAAGAGCAGCTAAGCGCACTTAAAGACAAGGCCGGAAATATCGGACAAGTTAAGGTTAGTGCCGAATACAAAGCCAAATGTTCTGCTTGCCATGGTGTAGACGGTTCTGGAATGCAAGAGGGAAGAAAACTGATGGGACCAAAACTTTACGGACAAAATGCGGATAAAGTATATAAAGATTTAATTGATTTTAAAGCAGGAAGAAAAGAAAACATAATTATGAAAGGACTATTGATAAATATCAGCGAAGAAGAGTTGAAAAAATATGCCGATGAAATAGGAAATTTTTCCAATAGTTCCGGAGCTGTTAATAAATAATTGAATAGTAAAACAATGGAGCTTTAAATGGATAAGTATAACAATAGAGAAACGATAAAACACTCTTCGTTTTGGTCGACATTTTTTGACATATCAAGAGATGGAAAAAAAATTTTTAGCTATAGAATGAAAAGATGGATATTAGTAATATCTATACATCTGCTATTTTTTCTATCTTTTTCGATTGATATTCAAACGCTAGAGGGGACACTAAACGGTTCAAGGTTTTTAGGTTTTCACCTCATAGATATATTTACGACTATGGAGCTTTTCTTAGCTACTCATGAGCTACCGGTAAATATGGTAATCGGAACCGTAACTATACTGATTTTTTATCTTTTAATCGGAGGAAGAAGCTACTGCGCTTGGGTTTGCCCTTACGGGATTCTTAGCGAAATCGGCGAAAAATGGCACAATACGCTAGTAGATAAAAAAATTATCAAAGAGAGAAAATTTGACCATAGAGTCAGACATATTTTTTGGGCTATCTTTTTAATTCTATCTTTTTTTACAGGTTTTTTAGTTTTTGAAACTTTTAATATTGTTGGAATTCTTAGCAGAATGATTGCATACGGTTGGAGTTTGGCTTTAGTATGGGTTGTAGTTGTTTTTGCTATTGAAGTTTTTTACTCTCGCAGAGCTTGGTGTACATATATCTGTCCTATTGGAACTACATACGGCTATATCGGAAAAATTTCAGCTCTAAGAATTGAGTGGAATGATAATTGTGACCACTGTATGGTTTGCCATGATGTCTGTTTTGAAAACCAAGTTTTAGAGATTACAAAAGCAAAATATGACAAGCAAAGAGAAGAAAAAGGTATCACTAGAGAGTATATAACCGGAGCCGACTGTACGCTTTGCGGAAGATGTGTAGATGTTTGCCATGCAGATGCGCTAAAATTTGATTTTAGACTAAAAAGTTTGGTATAAAATATGATTACTATTTCAAATCTTACAAAAAAATTTGGTTCGCATATATCTCTTGATGATGTTAGCTGCGAATTCAATAAAAATGACTCCATAGCATTAATGGGAGCAAACGGTGCGGGAAAAACGACCCTTATCCGTTCAATCCTCGGATACTATCATCCCGATTTGGGAAAAGTTTTGATAGACGGTTCTTGCCCTATCAAAGATAGAGTTAAAGTGCTGCAAAACATCAGTTTCGTACCGCAGCTCCCTCCTCCTATAAAATTAAACATTCAGGAGCTTATGCAGTATGTATGTATGAGTACGGATATAGACAAAGAACTCATTGAGCACTACTCAAACGAGATGAAACTTGATATCAAATCCAATCTATACAAATCTTTTTTTAAACTAAGCGGCGGGATGAAACAAAAACTGCTTATCGCAATAAGTTTGGCTAAAAAAAGCAGTATCATTATATACGATGAACCGACCGCAAATCTTGACCCAAAAGCAAGGGATGATTTTTATAGACTCTTAAAACAAAATGAGGATGAAAAAGTTCTTCTCTTTGTTACGCACAGACTTGAAGAGGTTCAAGAGCTGGTGAATAGACAAATATATATGGACTTGGGAAAAATAGTTTCAGATGAGAGATTTTAGATTTTTATTTTTTATCTTAAATTTTTCACTCCTGTTTTTTATAACAGGTTGCAACACCTCGGAAGCCTCATCCTCCAAAGAGAGAGATAGCATCCATAAAGTTTGCTCAAAATGCAATATGGGGCTGCCTGCATCAAATATTCATACGGCAAGAACACTAAAAGATGCTAATAGTTACTATTTTGACGATATCGGGTGTTTAGTTCTATGGGCTAAAGATAAAAATATAGATATAGATGCGGCAAAAACAGAAGTTTTTACAAACGACACGCATAAATATATAGAAGTCTCTGCGGCATATTTTATGATTAATGAGAAAACACCTATGAATTATGGATTTAGCGCTTATGAAAATGAAAAAGAAAACTCCATAAAGATAGATGAAGTTAAGCTTAAGATGCTTAGAGGCGAAAATATGGCAAATCCAAAAATCAGAAAACAGATACTTGGACAATAAAGGATTGATTTGAAAAATTTATATTTAATTGCATACCTAGATTTAAAAGAGTCTATACGAGCCAAATGGTTTTTGGTTTACTCTCTTGTATTTGGAGGGTTAATTGCCCTCTTTTTTATTGCAGGAGTGACGGAATCACAAGTTATGGGATTTAGTGGTTTGAGTAGACTTCTGCTTATGTATATACAAATAACTATAGTCATACTCCCTATCTTTATACTTATAACCACGGTTCGCTCAATCTCAGGCGATAGAGACAATCATATACTTGAGTATATGCTCTCCTTTCCAATCTCACTTAGACAATACTATTGGGGTAAAATCATAGGCAGATTTATCACGGTATATCTGCCGGTTCTTTTTGCTATGATTATCGCTATAATTTTTGGTTTCATAAAAGGTGCGACAATTCCGTGGAGTATCTTTTTTTTATATACGGGACTGCTCTTTTCACTCTCAAGCGCTTTTCTAGGAATTGCTTTTTTTATATCTTCATTTGTAAAATCATCAGAAGTTGCACTAGGAATCTCATTTTTCGTATGGATATTTCTACTTGCTTTTATTGATATAGCTCTTATCTCGCTAATGATGCAGCAAAGATTAAATGAAGAGTTAATTATATTTATAGCTATGATTAATCCGATGGAGTTATTTAGGGTAGCTGCTATCTCACTTTTTGATCCCGAACTTACAGTTATGGGTCCTGTTGCCTTTTATATACTAGATTTGATGAGTCAACGCATATTTGTTCTTTTATCGATGGGCTATCCGCTTTTTATCGGACTAGCTTTTGCTTACGCAGGTTTTAAAATATTTGAAAAAAAAGATTTGGTTTAAAAGGAGTTTTTATGTACAAAAAAATATTTTCATCACTGGTTATTACTTCATCTCTCTTGTTAATTTCAACTTTGGCTGCAAACGAGTCATATAAAATGGATTATGACAAAGAGTCAACTTGTATAGTAAGAAAAATAAAAGTATATCAAGAGCCTAAATGGGTATCTAAAGTTGAGCTTAAAAACGGCAAAAAACTTTTCTTTTCATCTCCTAAATCAATGATAGAATTCTATCAAACTCCGGGAAAATGGTTTGAGATAGGAGTAAAAAGCGAAGATGATTTTAAAGAGATACTAGTTACTGATTTTGACACGCTAAAACCGATAAATGCCAGAGGTGCATTTTTTGTTTACGGAAGCAATGTCATTTCACCCGCAGGTGATGATTTGGTAGCATTTGCGACATTTGATGCAGCCAAAAACTTTGCTTCAAAACATAACGGAAAAAGAGTGCTGGCTTTTAATCAAATACCGGACGCTCTTATCAGACTGCTTAACGGGAAAATTTAACTTCACTAACACCCAAAAGCAGAGAATTCTCTGCTTTTGCTAAAAATACTCGATTAATGCCTCTTTATTTATATATCTGTTTTTAACATTTATAATGTTGTTATCTTTAAAAAATTTCAAAATTCTAGATAGTGTCTCAGGTGAAACGCCAAGCACTTCCGCTATCTCAATATTTTTTGTCTCAAAAAAATCATCTACATGGTTATAGATATATTTTGCGACTCTCTCTCTTGAATCAAGCACTAAATTTGTCGATATAATGTTTTCAAGATTTTTAATCTTTTTTATCAAAGATGTTTGAATATTAAACGCCATATTTGGATTTGAAAATATAATATCTTTTAGTTTTTCAAAATCGATTTTTAAAATCTCGACATCGCTGTAGGCTTTAGCCGTTGCAGGATAAGGGATACCTTCAAAGTTTGCAACTTCACCGATTAGCTCATTATCATGAAAATATTTAAGCACTATCTCTTTATGACTTGAAGATGTTTTGTATAGTTTAATGACGCCTTTTGCTAAAAGATATAAAAATTTTGGCTCATCACCCTCATAGAAAACGATATTGTCCTTAGGAATTTTGTACTCAGTCGTAAATGTCTCTATTTTTTTTATCGTCTCTTCATCTATATTGTTAAAAAGAACTATATTTTTTATGTGTGCTTTCATTTTACTCTTTTTAACACCTCATCGTAAGTTATAATCTCTACGCCCTCTTTTATAGACTCTTTGTTTTTATATGCGCTAAATCCAAATGCCATCGATGTAACATTACCAGTAGTATAAAATGCCGTTCTTGCATCTATCCACTCTCCGCTTAGCGCATCGGTAATCCAAATTTGGGCACTATCTTTATACGCTATCTTTTCCTCATCAAACCATAAAACCATACATCCTATATCATCGAATTTATAAACTTTTTTAGTGTTTGGGTCTCTAAGTTGAACAGCATTTTTTCTATCGCTTAAAACCATAACACATCTGTCACACATGTCTCTATCCCAATTCATTTTCGCTGCTCCATTTTCAACTTTTTTCTCACACCCAAGGAAAAAAAATATCATAAATGAAAATAGCAATAACTTAAACTTCAACATGCAAATCCTTATAGCAAAACGCCGTTTTTTATATAGTAAATCACAACATACATTGTCAGCAATATAACATAAAGAGAATTAAATAAAAGTGAGACTTTATAGCTTACTTTTGACTCTTCTACAAAACTCACAACCAAACCGTAAAAGGTGCCGATAAATAGTAAAAAGTATATAAGATACCCAACATAATAGTAATCACTCTGCAAGTAACAAAATGGGCAGTGGTGGGACGGAAGTTCATATATATATGTTCCAAAAAATAGTATAAGCGATATAAGCGAGACAGGTATAAAAATTATATTTAAAATAGTAAAAACATATCTTTTTTTCAAAAAATAAAAGAGTACAATCAAGAGATAATTGCCGTAAAACAGCATAAGTAAAATAGAAGTATCCAGCGTAAAGAGCGAAGAGATGGCAGATGTTGAAGAACTTGAGTATATACTTCCGCAACAACTAACCATTTTGTTGATCTCAATGGAGCTAAACATAAAAGTTTCTAAAACAGTCTCAACTATGAAAAGAAAAAAAAGTCCTATAAAAAGTCCGTATTTCAGTTTTGTGTAGGGTTGATTTTTATCCATCATATCTTGAGAATGAAGCCTTAACCAATAGGCAAAAAGATATAAATTTATAATTTTTAAAACAATAAGACTCATTCCTATCTGCGTAGCATCAACAACACCTGCCGCACACATAGCGCCGGTTATTACATTTGATATCTTATCTAGCGCAAATATAAAAAAGAGAAAAAGCGGTACTTTGATACTAAAAATATACTTTATAATTGTCGATGCTAAAAAGCTCTCTTTCTCTAGTTTATACTGTAACTCAGAAGTCGAATCCATGTTCCACTGTAAAAATATTCTTATACTTAACACAAAGGCTACCACGCCCAAGAGCGCAAATATACCATTTAAGATAAGAATAGTAAGTACCTCAGGAGTTAAGAGCATTAAACGATACTTCCTTGATAGATTTCTATCTCTCTATCTACTATGTCAAGTCCAAAAAAAAGCGGGTCATGAGTAGCTACTACTATAGTTTTACCATCTGCTTTTAGCTCTTTAAGAATATCTATGAAGTGTAAGGATAGTTTCTCATCCAAATTTGCCGTAGGCTCATCTGCTAAAATAATTTGTGGATTATTTATGTTTGCTCTTGCTATTGCTACCCTTTGCTGCTCTCCGCCTGAGAGGTTTTTAACAAGCTGATTCTCTTTGTGCTCAATATGAAACATCTTTAAGACTCGCAAAAGCTTATCCTCAATCTCTTTAGTTTCTAAGTTCATGGGAACAAGCGGCAAAATTATGTTCTCTTTTACACTAAGATTCGGTATAAGGTTATATTTTTGAAAAACAAAACCTATACTATGGCGTCTAAAATCTGAAGCAAAATTATCGGGAAGTTTAGAGATTCTATCTCCATTTACGATAACTTCCCCGCTTGTCGGCTTGCTTAATGCTGCTATGAGCGAGAGAATAGTACTTTTTCCGCTTCCGCTTGCACCCCTTAAAACCACTAATTCACCATTTTTTACATGTAAGTTTATATCTTTTAGTGCTATAACTACATCCGCACTATTTACTTCATACTGCTTAAGTATCCCTCTTAACTCTATCACTATCTTATAACCTCATCCGCTTCAAGCGTAGCACTTCTCCATGAAGGAATAATTATCGCCGCAATGTAAATCGGCACACTTAGAAAAAATATCAGAGCCAGAGTTTGCACATCAAGCACAAAAGGGAGATTAAAAGATGTTTTTAGCTGCGAATAACCAGTAAAAATATTTTGCAAAAGCGGAGCTTTGAGTATATATACAAAAGCTAGTGCCAAAACAATTCCCATCATGTAAGATGTAAATGAAACTATAAAGCCCTCATAAAATTTCTCTCTAAGTACATCATCTACTCTCCAACCGATTGCCTTTAGTATTCCTATCTCTCTCTTTTGCTCACTACTTAGTCCGCTTGCTTTATCATAAACTATTATAAAAAATGTAAAAAGTGAAACAACAAAAAGTGCCAAAAAGAGTCCGCTTTTATAGTCAAAAATATTTTGATAGCTTATCTTTAAATCATCTTTTGTTATCACTCTGCTATCAGGATAGAGAAGTTTTATCTTTGAAGCCACTTTTGCAACTTCATTAAAATTTGCGACTCTGACTACTATATCCGTAGCTTTTGACTCATCCATGTCAAAAATCTCTCTTACGCTCTCTTTGCTCATAACGATAACATCGTTTGACTCTAATTCTGTTTCACCCTTGAACAAACCGCCGATATCAATTTTTTTGAGCCCTCCATCAGGTTTTATAAAGTTAAAGTACTCTTTATAGTAGTTCTGATCCATAATTTTTTTAACACCCTCTCCTACTATCATGGAAGGTTTGCTAAAATCCAACTCTTTTACAGCTCCAACAAAAGAGCTTTTATACTGCTCTTCATACTCATCCAAGCCGACAATACTAAAGTTTACTCCGGCATTTTCAAAGTAGTAGTATCCCCAAACCCTCGCAACCGCACTCTCTACACCAGTAATTTGCAAGATTTCGTCTAATACACTTATATCTATATCATAGTGCCGTCCGCCTTTAATCTTTTGAACGGTTATTTCTGGAAGTGAATCTACGGTAGATTTAAGTTCATATTTTATGGAGTTTGTTATAAAAAAAAGTGAGCTTAGCAAAAATACAAGAATACTCAAAATAAAAGTTACAAAAAAGGTTTTGTACTTCTGTCTAAGCAGCGAGTTTATAGCATATTCAACTATATAAAGATTGATTTTATTTCTCATTTTTGCTCTTATTGTTTATAATATTTGAGTGTGAAAAGAGATAAGTTGATGCAAAGTACTCTCTTAATGTAGCGTCATCTTTATAGATTGAAAAAAGATCACTCAAACTTCTATGTCTGACATACGAAGCCTCTGTTGAAATCGCCAAATCCGGAATTCCTAGCGATTTAACAAACTCTTTTTTTTTATCAAGAACATCTCTGTCCATACTTTTTGTAGCGTAAAGATAACTAATTTCTATAAAAAAAAGAGCTGCCGATACAAAAAAAGAGTAAAGCAGAAACTTGCTTTTTTTATTCATCTAATTTTTGAACCTCTTTTTGTTTAATCTCTTCAAACTTCAAAACCTTTACGCCTTTGTGATCTAAGCTAAAAGTTTTTGCTTCACTCTCATTTTTAAAAGGTATAAGCTCATGCCCCATAGGTCCGTAAATATCGCTGCCGACTACAAAGTAAGCTTTTGTAGCGTCTATAGCTTTTTGTGAGTAATAATCAGACACCAACATCTTATTTATACCCTCTTTATGCTCAAAGTAGTATTTCATCATATCTTTTGCACCGTCAAAAGAGAAGTGCTTATCTTTGTAAAATATTTGCGCTGCCCATTTCGGATATTTATACACAAACATTCCGCAAACAGGACATTTATCTTCTTTATTTACTTTTATAAAATCAGTGCTGTTTTGTGTATCGCCAAATCTTTTTACTTCCCATAGATATAAAGAGAGGGCTTGAAGTTCAGGCTCATTTAAATCACCGCAAAGTTTTTTCTCTTTTATACTTGCTTTTAACTCGTTTATCTCCAAATAACTATTTATATCTATACTGTTTTTACAATTTTTTTCAAACACTTTTTTACCCATTGGGTAAACTTGCTTATTTTTTTTATTCTGAACCATTTCAACATCTAAAGAGAGTGAATCTTGCGCCATTTTTAAAGCAGCAGCAAAATCAACAATTTTTCCGCCATGCTCCATATTGAAATCTTCTGCCGCTTCTTTATCTCCAAAAGCCAGCTTGCTTATTTTTGACATTGTACCTTGCACATCCGAACCTACTATATAGTATGCACTCTTGGCATAAATGAGTTTTTGCGTTGCAACATCCACGACTTTTATATCGTCAAGATTTATCTCATGCTCTTGCATATCAACGGCTAAACATCTCATCGAGCAATATTGTCTATCTTTATGATTGTGAATTTTTGAAGCGTGAGAAGTTTTATAAAATGCCTCAATACTCATCCCACATACGGGACACCACTCTTTTTGTGAACCTTTTTGAACCAACTCAGGCTTAACGGTTGCAGATTTTGTAAAACCCTCGGCATATAAACTTAACACAGTCAAAAATAGAGCCATTACTAACATTAAAATAAATTTCATAGCACAAAATCTCTCTTTGTTTATATCTTATCTTTACAAGTAAAAAAAGTCTATTATTGTATCTTAAGAAGCATTAATCTTCTTATAAATAATATAAGCAAAGCTATTGCTAAAATTTTAAAATCAAACTCGCTTGCTATATGAATATTTCTAAATGTATCACTCTGCGTTGCTTCAACACCGAGTCTCTGCATAGCTAAAATCTTTGGCGAATAAACGGCGCTAAACATAAGAGCCGAAAAAACAACCGTAATAGAGCTACCAAAGATTATGGCATCTCTCTGCCCTTTTTTGTACATCATAAATTCATACGCAACAACAACAAAAGCTACAAAATATGCCCAATAACCAAAACGGCGAAAAATTTCACCCATTATTATTCCGGCATTATAATTATCGATTAAAGTAGAGTATAAAATTTCACTTGTACTAAAGATAGTCGGGGCTACGACTGCCCCAAGCACTATAACGGCACCAAAAGTTGAAGCTAATAAAGCAAGATAACTAAAATCTATATAAACATTTCTTTTCATGAGCTATAACCTTAGTGTAAAACCCCTGTCAAAATCACTCAAATCTTTATAAAAATTGAGTGATTTTTGCGGCATTTTATTTAAATAATTCGCTATTTTATCTTTTTGGTCATAACCTATCTCACATGTAAAGAAGTTAATCTCTCTACTTAAGACTTCATCAAGAAGTTCTCTTATTATCTCATCTCCTATTTCTCCGCCAAATAGCGCATTTTGCGGCTCATACGAGAGGTTTGATTCCAATTCTGCGTCATTTGCAATGTAGGGCGGATTTGATATCAAATAATCTATATGCTCTTCTATCGGTTCTAAGAGCGAGCCGTGCCTTAGCTCTATCCTGTTTTCGAGTCCAAATTTTTCTATATTTTTCTTTGCTATCTCTATTGCAACCTCAGAAATATCAACTGCTATAAACTTTGCATTTAAAAAATATTTTGCAAGCATAATAGAGATAATCCCGCTTCCTACTCCGACTTCTGCAAAAGTTATATTTGAATTTTTATCTTTTACATTTTTTATAACTTCATCTATTAAAAGCTCTGTTTCAGGACGAGGGATAAGTGCACCTTTTGCAATATAAAACTCCTCACTATAAAAACTCACACGATTAGTTATATACTCTAAAGGCTCATTTTTAGCTCTTCTCTCTACCCACTCTAAAAGTTTATCTGCATCTTTTATATGTGAGTTTTGATTTGTCAAAAGCCAAAGTTCATCTACGCCTAAGTGATACATCAAAAGAAGTTGTGCCTCCCTTGAAGCTCTTTCTATAGAAGGAGATAACTTTTGAGTAATATCTTTTAAAATATCTTTTACTATATATCCGCTTGGCATGGTACTCCCAATGCACTCTTATCTATATTTTGCACATCTACTCCAAGCTCTTTTAATCTCTCTAAAACAGGAGGGTGAGTATAGTGAAAAAAGATATAAAGCGGATGTGAGAGAGGAAAACTTTTGTTTTCATTTACCAGTTTTTTAAGTGCATTTGCAAGTTCAATTGCTCCGCCGCTTCCACCAAGTTCACTTCCCATTTTGTCTGCCGCATACTCGTTATGACGACTAACAACTCCCATAAGCGGCATCATTAAAAATCCCAAAACAGGCATAAAAAGAAGCAGTAAAATCATTACTGAATAAGGGGCTTGGTTAAGTCCTAACTCCATATAAAGCGAATCTGGCAGATTTCCAAACACTCCAAACATCGCAAAAAGCATAGCACCGACCATAGCAATATTTTTATAAATATCTCCATGCGAAAAGTGACCAAGCTCATGTCCTAAAACCGCTAAAAGCTCTTTAGTGGTTAATTTCTCTATCAAAGTATCAAAAAGCACGACTCTCTTTGACTTTCCTAGTCCGCCGAAATAGGCGTTTAATCTTGCATCTCTTTTGCTTGCATCACTCACAAAGACACCTGCACTTACAAAGCCTGTTTTATCCATTAAACTCTTTATTTGAGTGTCTAATTCCTCATTTTGAAGCGGAGTGAGTTTGTCAAAAAACATAGCCCTAAAAGTCGGATATAACATATTTATTAAAATAACCACCGAAAATATAAAGACAAAACTCCAAAGCCACCAAAGAGCAAAGCTAGAGATTATTGCATAAATACCCCATACGACGAGCGAACCGAATATAAGAGTAGTTACAAACGAGATAAGCGTATCTTTTATCCACTGAGCTTTGGTTGATTTGTTAAAACCAAATTTCTCGTCAAGCACAAATTTCTCATAGTATCCAAACGGCAAAGAGATGATTGAGTTAATCACTAAAAATCCCATAACGATAGCAATATTTAAAAAAGCTTCATTTTCCAAATATATACTATTTTGCAAAAATCCAATCCCAAAACCTATCCACATTATAAAAGCGATATAGTCTACAAACATAGTCGCAATACTCATCTTCTCTTTAGCAACGCTATAGTTTCCCGCTTTAATAAAATCATTATCCAAAAGAAGAACCGCTTTGCCTCTTTTTGCTTGATTTACAAAACCTATCTGCATAACGCTTGTGTAAATTGAGACAAGAACAAAAAAAGTATAAATACCCATAACAGTCATTAACATGCAGATTCCTTAAAAAAATTAGAGTTGAAACAACTCTTTATCAAAAAAACTCTCTTGTGATATATTTTTAAATGCAGCATTTAAACTGGTAAAAAGTGTTGGAAACTCTTTTTCCATCTTGGAGAGCATCTCTTTTGTATGCGCTCTTGCATGTGGCATTTTTATATCAAATCGCATTGACGGACACGCCTCATCACCGATAGTCTCTATCTTATTTTCTTGCACAAATGCTAAAAGTTGTCTCTCTCTCATCTGAATAAGAGGACGGATTACGGTAACGCCTCTATCGGCTTTATATTTTGGAGCAAGACTTCTCAACTGCCCGTTATAGATGAAATTCATAAAAAAACTCTCCGCAGCATCATCCATGTGATGCCCGAGTGCAACCTTATTGCACCCAAACTTCTCAGCAGCACTATACAAAGAACCTCTTCTCATACGAGAAAAAAAGCTGCAAAAAGATGAGTTTTTTCTGATTTTATCTTCCGCAATATCATAAATATTGGTATCGTATATCTCATACTCTATCCCATGTTCTTGACAATGAGCTTTAAGTTTATCATAGTTTTCACCCATACCGTACGAAACAGTTACGGCAATAAACTCAAATTTAAACGGAGCACGGCGTTGCTGCTCTTTGAGTGCATGAACCAAAGTAAGCGAATCTTTCCCACCGCTTAATCCTACTAAGATTTTATCGCCCTCTTCTATAAGGCTAAACTCGGCATTTGTTTTACCGAGCTTGCTCATAATTTTTTTTGATATTTTAACCGACATTTTAAGCTCGGCTTGTCTGAGCGTGAGCTTTACGCTGAGTAAAACATAGCGTTAGCGTAGCTAAATGGACTTTGTTCATTTAGCGTTCTCAATAATGGACTGCACCATTTTCATAACAAACTCTGCACTCTCTTTTGCACTTGTTTGTAAAAATTCATCAAAACTAAAACTTGCATCCATATCGGCTGCATCACTTATAGCACGAAGAATAAAAAACGGGATCCCAAGTGCATTACAAACAACGGCAACGCTTCCGCCTTCCATCTCAAGCGCGTCGGCACCGAATGTTGCACCTATCCAATTTTTTCGCTCTTCATTAGCCACAAACTGATCTCCCGTAGCAATGATTCCCTCTTGCACATTTTTACCCATTTCCAACGCCACTTCTTTGCTCATCTCTATCATCTGCTTATCTGCTTCGACAAAAACAGCACCCTCGGGAACATAACCATGCGGATGACCAAAAGCCGTAATATCCAAATCATGCTGAGCTAGTTTTGTAGCTACTATCAAATCTCCTACTTTAAGCTTCGGCGATATTGCTCCTGCAACACCTGAGAAAAGTAATCTATCTGCCCCAAAATGCTCAATCATAGTCGTAGCGGTAAGAGTTGAAAATACTTTTCCTATTTTGCTATAAGCAATAACCAAATCAACGCCTCTATATGTCGCTTCATAATATCTATTTCCGGCAAATTCTACCGTTTTATATGAGCCTAATTTTTCTAGTATCGGAGATATCTCTTCGGGCATTGCTCCCATTATTGCAATTTTCATAAAATTTCCTTATATTTCAAATGTTTTAACTATTTTTTCATAACGAGGTAGCTTGTACAGAATCTCTGAAGCTTCATTAATAATGCAGCTTCCACCCCAAAAACCAAGACCGTCTTCAAAACCCACTCTATTGACAAATATAAGTTTAGCTCTGCACTCCGCAGCAACCGTTTTTATAATCTCATACCACTTATCTTCAATCTCAAGTCCACTATCACTAAAACCGCGTGCAGGAGAAGCGACAAGAGCAATTATATAATCCGGCTTTTCATCTATTAATTTTTTATGAACGCTTTTATGCCATAAATCTTCACAAACCACCATAGATACTTTTCCGAATTCACTTAAAAAACTCTCAAAAATATCTCCTGATTTGAAATATCTAGCTTCTTCAAACATTCCATAATTCGGCAGATGAACCTTATAGTGTTTTGATAAAAGTTTACCTTTAGAGAAGTAAAGAGCTGCATTTCTAAAATCATTCCCATCTCTAATAGCAGCACCTACTACAATATCTATATGCAGACTTAAATCTCTTAAAGCATCTAAATTATCAACACTCCAAGCATCCTCAGAGAGTTTGTCTTGAAGCATATAACCGTTTAATGACAACTCAGGAAAAACTATTAAATCACTTTTATCTTTACACTCAGTAACGATTGAAATAATCTCTGCTAAATTAGAGCGATTTAGTTTCGGCGAAGTTTGAGCTAGGGTAACTCTCATTTTATTTGCAAATCTGCTCTACAACTTCAAGCAAAGATTTCATATCCGAGATAGTATATGTCTCTAAATTCGGTGCAATTCTTTTGTTCAGACCTTTAAGAGTTGCTCCGTTTCCAAACTCAATCGCAATATCAATATCATCAGCAATTGCTAAAATCGACTGCTTATACTTAACAGGCTTAACCAACTGCTCTGTTAAAAGTTCAACTGCCTCTTTTTTAGTCGAGTATGGAGCCGTTGTTACATTTGATATTATTGGAGCTTCAAAACTCTCACTTATCATGCTTTCCATCAAACTCTTAAGCGGAATTTGTGCAGGAGATAAAAGCTCACAATGGCTTGCAACCGACATATTAAGCAAAAGTGCGCGTTTTGCACCGGCATCTTTAAATGTCTGCTCTAATGATGCCAAATCCGCTCTCATTCCTGCTACAACCAGTTGCCCGTCTTGATTGTAGTTTGCCGGCCAAACTTTTTTTCCCTCTTTTTGTGCATCGATACAAATCTTCTCAACCGCTTCGTCATCAAGCCCCATAACAACCATCATTCCGGCTTCAATATCAGTACATGCATCTTGCATTAACTGACCGCGTCTATGAGTCAGCTCAACGGCATCTACATAGTCAATTGCACCGCTTGCGCAAAGAGCAGAAAATTCACCTAAAGAGTGACCTAAAAAAAGCTCGGCTTTAGCGTCTGGACACATCTGTTTAAAAAGACGATATGCTATCATCTGCACTAAAAGTATCGAGGGTTGTGTATAGGCAGTCTGACTCAACAACTCATGCTCGCCGAAAATCAACTCATCAAACTTTAGTCCGACTCTCTTTCCCGCTTCTTCAAACATATCTTTAGCAATCTCTGAATTATCATAGAAATCTCTTCCCATACCCGTCGCTTGAGAACCTTGTCCCGCAAAAATCATCGCTATCTTTTTCATCTATATCCTTTATAAGTATTTACTATTGTCTGCTATTTTTTTTCTTAAGGTGTTTCTATTTAATCCGAGTCTATCCGCCAATTGAAGCTGCGACTTAAATTTATCAAATCCGGCTTTAATAAGTGGTACTTCATAGAGATACAGAAAATTTTTATAATCACTATTTGAACCCAATTTATCTATAAGAAAATTTTGAAATATATCCATTAACTCATTCTCGTTTATATCCTGCAACAGATAATGAATCATAACCTGTCTTCTCAAAGAGTTTGAATTTCGGCTTAGGTCAGGTTTAAAATTTTTAATTTTAAACTCCTCTTTTGAGCAAAATAACAAAGAGGCTTCTTTAATAAATTTATGCACCAACTCTTCAACATCTTCAGGTCTCTGTGAAAGAGGCGGAATATCAAATTTAACACTAAACATTTTATCTGCTAATTCATTATAATATGAACTTTTTGCAGTTGCAACAACTCTTATATTGTCATTGTTTATTATGTCTAAGATTTTTTTTATATTTGGTGAGTTTTCTAAATTTGTAATAATGACTTTATTAACACCGCTCAAGGTTGTTAATAATTCATCATAATCGGATGCATCAAGCATTGGAGCATCCGGAAGTATATAACGAGCCAAACTCTTTTTCCCAACACCGACCTCTCCTGTTATAAGAGAGTTTACATTTAGTGTTTTTAAAAGAGTAGCCGTTTTAAAAGCTTGTGCCGAAGAGGCAGAAGCAGTTACATAACTAGCATCCACAACCGGTGCCACCACCAGAACCACAACAATCATCTTGTAGATTTTCTACAGGAATACCGCTCATTGCCTCTTCTGCAGATGCTTCTCTGATATTATTTACAGAGACTACAAAAGTTAAATCTTTACCGGACAAAGGATGATTAAAATCAATTATAACACTCTCGTTCCCTATCTCTTTTACAATAACCTGAACGGTACCGCCATCTTCGCCTTGACCATAAAGGCTCATTCCCACTTCTAAATCAATTCCTGCAAATTGATCTAAAGGAACCTCTTGCAGAGCTTCCGGATTATATTCGCCGTAAGCATCTTCTGCTTTTACAAGAACATTAGCTTTTTGACCGATTGACATATCTGCTATTGCATTTTCCAAACCAGGAATTATTTGACCTCTTCCAAACATAAATACTAACGGCATTCCGCCTATATTACTATCTACTACTACTTCTCCGTCGCTTACTTCATACTCTATTGATACAATTTGATTTGTTTCTATTGCCATAATTTTAGTGCCTTTTATTTTTTTATGATTTTATCATAATTAAATCAATTACAATAAATCGATACTAGCTATTTGATTGAATTGAGTTTGCTTTTTGCTGTTTTTGCATGTTCAGTCTGAGGGTATTGTGAAATGACTGCATCATAAAAAACTGCTGCATTTTTCTTGTCGCCTGTTTTTTCCATAGACATCGCTGTATGAAGCATTAAAACCGGCATATAGTCTGCTTTAGCATTAAGTGATGCACTTTTTTTAAAAAATGCTATTGCATCGGCATAATTTTTTTTATAATACTCTATTTCACCGACCATATAGTGAGAAAGAGCAGGTTTATAATTTTTTTCGGCAAGACTTTTATATAGTTCTATTGATTCTGAATAAAGCTTTTTATCATAAAGATCTTTGGCTTTTTTTTCTAGCTCTGCATTCGGCAGATTAGTGTCTTGAGTTTTAGCCGTTGTTTTTGACTTAGTCCCTGAATCTTTTACCATTAAATCTTTAAGTTTATTTACATCACTTACCAGTGAATTAAATTCATCTTTTTTAACATAAGAGTGATTTATTATATCTATTAACTTAGAAATCTCAATAATTTGAAGATTTATTTTTTCTATATCTTTGCTATTTACTTGAACAGACTCTATAACTCGTTTATCATACTCATTTTTACGATTATTTGCATCTTCTAAAGATTTTATTTTAAGCTTATTATCGTATGTTGAAGTATTAATACTTTCAATAATAGTTTGCAGCCCGTCAACTCTCTCTCTTAAAGAATCAAACTCATTTGCCTGAGTATTACTTTTAACAACAACTTTTTGAAGATTTTTTTTAGTTTCTAGGAGGGTTGCTTCAGTAGAAGTTAAACCGTACGGGTTTGGATTATTTAAATCACCGGCACCGAACGCAGAAGGTTCGGCACTGATTAAATAATGAGGTAAGATTACTGCCAATAAGGCAATTATTTTACTACTATTCATAAATTACGGTAGAAGTTTGAATTCAACTCTACGATTTTTAGCCCAGCATTCTTTAGTTTTATCAGTACAAGTAGGATTACCTTCACCTAAACTTACCATAGAAATACGGTTAGTGTCAACACCTTCTGCTACTAAAGCACTTTTAACAGTGTTTGCTCTTTTTAATCCTAGTGCGAAGTTATACTCATCACTTCCCCACTCATCACAATTACCTTCTAATTTAATAGCATATTTGCTCGCTTGAGATTTTGCTACTGAAGCATCTTTAGATACATTAGCTTGCATATCAGCTCTGATATTGAATTTATCAAAATCAAAATATACAGCACTGAACTCTTTTTCTAAACGAGCCATGATATCGCTCTCAGACTCTGCACTTGAAAGAGCTTGACCTGATACACCTTCTGAACTTACTGAACCAACTTTGCTACCTGCTGCTGCGTTATCTAAACCTTCAACTTTTGGCTCTTTATCGCTACATCCAGTTAACACTAAAAGCGCTGCAAATACACTTGAAACTACTACTTTTCTCATTTTTTCTACCTTAGAGTTTATTTGTCGGAATTATACCTAAATAATATTAAAAAAAAATTATATTTTAAATTTTACCAGTCAAGCGACTGAACTTTTCCATATTTGAGTGGAAAAAGAAAATTTTTATTATGATTTAGTCTTATAATACCGATTGAACTTTGAGATTCATAACTTTTAATAAAAATTATTGCATCACCATCTACCGAAAACCTTGGAAATTCATTTACACCGACTGCTGTAAGCCTTCTGATAAAATCAGTTTTTGTGGAGACAAGATGTAAATTAAATGTATTATTACCAAAAGATTCTGAACTTTCCCTTGCTTTATAAACTATATAGTCTCCTTGTACACTACAAGCAGCATTACTTTTTCCGTAGTGAACCATCTGCTCAACATTATTAGAATTACTAATATTAGTAGAGAATATATTTGGATAACCCAAACGATCGGATACAAACACCACTTTATCCTTACCCATAAATTGACCGCCGACATCAATGCCACCGTAATTTGTCAATGGCTTTTCTTTTCTTGTATTTACATCATAAAGATAAATATCAGGTTGACCTTTTGGAGCCATGGTGAGCAATAATTTGCTTCCATCTTCACTAACATCGGAACAAATCATCATTCCATCAGATGATTTTATAACTTGACCTTTTCCGGTTCTTATATCTAAATATTTTAAGGTCGGCTTTTTTTCATCTAATGCACTATAATAAAAAGCAGTCTGCTCATTATTTGCCCACTTTGGAAATATATTAAATCCGCCTTTTACTATTACATGTTGATAAGTAAGAGTATAATCTGAAACAACTAATTCACTTTTTTGAGGGGAAGTCATTCTTGAAAAAATAACTTTTCTCTTTATCCATTCAATAGGTGCTTCGCCCATAAATTTGTTTATATCGTATGCAATTGAGTGGGAGACAAACATATAGATATTAGAATTATTTACACTATAATTTTTACTAAAAACAGTACTGCCTCCGCTTATAAGCTTAATATCCACATTAAATGCACCGCTATCACCCTCGGTTAGTTTATATCGCAAAACATATTTCATATCTTTATTTGCAACTACTACACTACCTGCATCATAACTAACGGTACGATAAGAGCCGTCAACATTAAAAATTGCGAGAACATTCAAATCAGCGACAATAGATTTAAAAAATCTATCTTTAAACGCCTGATCATAACTAACAGATGAATCTTCAACAGCAATTGACGGAAGATTATCCGCTTTTTTTACAACATCTATCGTAGCATCATTTGCAAAGAGAAATGATATAACCAATAAAATTGAAACAATTATTTTCAAGTTTACTCCTGTGAAATTAAATTTATTATATAAACCCCTGATTTATTATCAGGATTTTTAGGAAAGAGAATGTTAATAATTCTTCCCTTTATTTTGTCACATTCACTGTTAAAAGCAGCGCTATCAGAATAGGTCAGAATTCTAAAGTCTATAACTTTCCCAAACGCATTAAGCTCAATAACAGCTTTAACAGCCTTATTTTGAGAGTTTTCAGGCGGTGTAAAATGTTCATAAACTAAAGCTTGAATTTTAGCAAAATATTCATTAACTTCATTACCCGTGGAACTCTTAGACTCTTTTTCCGATTTATTTTCTGAATTTATTTTTTGAATTTTACTAGTTATTGATTCAACTTTAGTTTCATCTGATTTTGTGCTTTTTTTAGAAAGTTCTTGTGCAACTCTTTTATCTTCTTTCTCTATAACTTTTTCTTCTGTTTTCTTTATGCTTTTGGTTTTTACTTCACTAAATAAATTGTCAATATTTATCTCTTTTTTTTCAGTTTTTGTAACTGTCTCCTTTTGAGGCTCTTGTTCAACAACGGGTACCTCTTTTTTCTCTTTTTCCACAGGTTTATCTACTGCTTTTTTCACATCACTTGATTTTGCTGCCACCATATCTAGCGACACAGATACAAAGTCGTCTTTTTGCAGTGCATAGTTTTTTACCTTATCGGATAAAACAATAGCCATAAGAAAAATTGCTGAAAATAGTGTAAAAAGAGATAGCGATATAAAACCGCTTATATAAAAATAGGAGTTATTTTTATCCATTGGTAGCTAGCGAAACATCGACAAAACCTGCTTGTTTAACAGCAGCAAGTACAGACATAACAACACCATAATCCAAACTTTTATCCGCACTAATAAGTACAGTTGCTTTTAAATCAAGCTTTTTTGAATAGAGGAAAAAATTATCTAAAAATGCATTAAGCTCATAATTGTCTTTATTAATTTTTAACTTTTTATCTTTATCTATAGTAATATGAACAGGAGGTATCTTAGATAATGTTTTAGTTTTTGAACTTTGAGGAAGATTTATTTTCTCCTCATATATCATATTCGGCGCAATAACCATCATTATTGCTAAAAGAACCAACATTACATCCACGAGCGGAGTAATGTTTAATTCAGGTTTTTCATCCCAGTTATAAGCCATCTTTACACTCTTCGAGCCATTATGGCATCGCTTTGCATCTCTATAAAATTAAGCAGCTCATATGATTTTCTTTTTAATATTTGATGATATGTATATGAAAAAATAGCAACAAAAATACCTGCAGCAGTTGCTACAAGAGCATCTGAAACACCACCGGCTATTACAGACATACCACCGCTACTTTGACCGATATGCGTAAATGTATCTAAAATTGAAACAACAGTTCCAAACAGACCGATAAACGGAGTTGTAGATGCAAATATTGAAAGAATAGAGAGTCCTTTAGTAGCATCTTTTGTTGCAGCTAATTGAGCTAATGCCAAAATATCTCTCGTTACATTTGAACTGCTTTTTAAGAAATTGCTTAGATAAGATTGTGGACTCACAGTCGTAGATCCCATTAAAACACTCTCAAGAGATCTGTTTTCAATTTCAAGCCAACTGCCAAGAGAAAGATATCGGTAGTAAAAAACCCAATTTAGCACTATAAAATATAGCGCTAAAAGAGCCAAGACACCCAAAGTTACAGGGTGGCTTTTAAGATAAAAATCAATTAATTGGTTAATCATATATTTATATTAAATTCTGAGCTGCAGACTCAAGTCTAGCAGTAACAGATGCAATCGCAGGATTATTATCTTTAATAGATTCAATAAGCTCTTTTGCATCACTTAGGGCTTTTGCAACTGCACCCTCAGTCTCTCCGCGAATCGCTACGGCACCTTCAACCAATACAATAACTTTTTTCTCATCAACTTGAACTACGCCCCAGTTGATAAGAACTGATTCGACTGATTTATCTTCTTTCTCTATATCTATTACACCTGCTTCAAGCAGTGTAGTTAAAGAAGAGTGCTCTGCTAGAACACCAAACTCGCCCTCTTCACCAGGAAGAGTTACGCTAAGAGCCTCACCATTATAGATTACGCCATTAGGAGTCAGGATTTCAAGTTTTAACTTATCCATGTCAGTCCTTTTATGAATTACTTCATTTTTTGAGCTTTTTCAATCGCCTCATCAATACCACCAACCATATAGAAAGAACCTTCTGGCATATGGTCACATTCACCACTAAGAATCATTTTGAAACCCTTAATAGTATCCGCTAAAGAAACATATTTACCCGGTGAACCTGTAAACACTTCGGCAACGAAAAACGGTTGTGATAAGAATTTCTCAATTTTACGAGCACGCTCAACAACATTTTTATCATCTTCTGAAAGTTCGTCCATACCAAGAATTGCAATAATATCTTGTAAATCTTTATACTTTTGAAGTGTTTGTTGAACACCGCGAGCAACGCTATAGTGCTCCTCACCTAAAATTTGCGGATCAAGTAATCTTGAAGATGAATCCAATGGATCAACTGCAGGATAGATACCTTTTTCAGCAATTTTACGATTAAGAACCGTTGTTGCATCTAAGTGAGCAAAAACAGAAGCCGGAGCAGGGTCAGTTAAATCGTCCGCTGGTACATAAACAGCTTGTACAGATGTAATTGAACCATTTTTTGTAGATGTAATACGATCTTGTAATGCACCCATCTCACGAGCAAGTGTCGGTTGGTAACCAACGGCTGATGGAATACGACCAAGAAGCGCAGACATCTCAGAACCTGATTGAGCGAAACGGAAGATATTATCAACGAACATTAATACATCAAGACCTTTTTCATCTCTAAAATATTCAGCCATTGTAAGACCAGTTAATGCAATACGGTTACGAGCTCCAGGAGGCTCACTCATTTGTCCATAGCACAGTGCAACTTTATCCAAAACATTAGAATCTTTCATCTCGTGATAAAGGTCATTCCCCTCACGAGTTCTCTCACCAACACCAGCAAATACTGACAAACCGTCATGACCCATTGCAACATTGTGAATAAGTTCCATAATAATAACTGTTTTACCAACACCGGCACCGCCGAATAGTCCAACTTTACCACCTTTAGAGTATGGTGCCAATAAGTCAACAACTTTAATACCTGTTTCAAACATCTCTGTTGCAGTAGACTGTTCAACCAATTTTGGAGGTTGACGATGAATTGACCACATAGGAGCATCAGTTACCTGCTCTCCATTATCAATTGTTTCACCGATTACATTGAAAATACGACCAAGCACTTTCTCCCCAACCGGAACTTTAATCGGAGAACCTGTTGCAACAGCATCCATTCCGCGTACAAGACCCTCACTCATATCCATTGCAATCGTTCTTACACGACCATCACCTAAGTGAGCTGCAACTTCAAGCACTAAACGAGTTTGAGTACCTTCTAAATTTATTTTAACTTCAATTGCTTCGTTGATAATTGGAAGATAACCATCAAAATCAACATCAACAACCGGGCCCATAACCTGGCTTATTTTACCAATCATATTTTTCTCCATTATTTCATAGACTCCACACCGCTTATAATTTCTATAAGCTCAGTAGTAATAGCTGCTTGTCTAGCTTTATTAAATTTAACATTTAATGACTTAACCATATCTTTAGCATTGTTAGTAGCCGCATCCATTGCCTGCATTCTAGCACTATGTTCAGCAGCAACTGAATCAATTAATGAATAGTATATTGCGTATTGAACATATCTATCAACCAATGAATCTAGCATTTTTTCTTCGTCTTGAGACTCTATCTCAAGCATTGATTTTTCTGCTTCACTACACTCAAATTGACTTGCATCAACAGGTAATACTTTGTTTACATGCAACTCTTGAGTTATCATGTTTTTATACCCATTGTATACAAGGTGAAGAGCATCAGTTTTTCCATCTTTAAAATCTTCTATAGAAGTTAAAATAAAACTATCCGATCTCTCTTTGTCAGGCTTAGAACTAAGATTTGCAACTGAGTCAAAAAGTTCGACTCCGTTATATTTAAAAAATTCAATACCTTTTTTACCGATTCCGCGTAAACGCACTTTTACATTTTTTGTTTTATACTCTGCTAAAAGTTTTTTAACGGCTTTAATAGTTTGAATATTAAAACCACCGCATAAACCTTTATCAGCAGTTACAAAAATGATGTCAACTGTTTTTGGATCTTCAATCTCTAAAAAACAACGATTGTCAATTCCACCAACTTTGTTACATTTAATGCGTCCAGCTATTTCGGCAATCACCTGATTCATTTTTGCAGCATAAAGACGAGAGCGCTTAGCTAACTCTTCTGCACGACGAAGCTTTGCAGTTGATACAAGCTTCATAGCACGAGTCGTCTTTTGAGTGTTAATAACACTCTTTATCTGTCTTTGAATATCTTTCAAGTTTGCCATAAAGTTTTCCTTACGCCGCTATAAAGCTAGCTTTGAACTCTTCAAGTGCTTTTTTCATCAATGCTTTAATATCATCATCTACTTTAGAAGTACTTTTTATACTTTCAAAAATCTGAGGATAAGATGCTTCAATAAATGGATACATCTCAGCTTCAAAACGAACAACATTTGATGGATTCATATCATCTAAGAAACCTTCATTTCCTGCGAAAATAATCATAACTTGCTTCTCAACAGTAAGAGGAGAAAAAGGACCCTGTTTTAAAACTTCAACCATTCTCTGTCCACGCTCTAACTGCTTACGAGATGACTCATCAAGATCAGATGCAAACTGAGCAAATGCTTGTAGTTCACGATATTGAGCAAGGTCAAGTCTTAGTGTACCGGCAACTTGTTTAGTAGCTTTAATTTGAGCAGCACCACCAACACGAGATACCGAAAGACCAACATTTATAGCCGGACGGATACCTGAGTTAAATAGTTCAGTTTCAAGGAAAATCTGACCGTCAGTAATTGAGATAACATTTGTTGGAATATATGCAGCAACATCCCCTGCTTGTGTTTCGATAATAGGAAGAGCAGTTAATGAACCGGCACCTCTCTCATCACAAACTTTTGCAGCTCTCTCTAAAAGACGAGAGTGAATATAAAAAACATCCCCAGGATATGCTTCACGACCCGGAGGACGACGAAGAATAAGTGACATCTCACGATATGCAACCGCATGCTTTGATAAATCATCATATACAATTAAACCATGCTTAGCATTATCACGGAAATATTCACCCATGGTAACACCTGTATATGGAGCTAAGAATTGAAGCGCTGCTGCTTCAGATGCCGTAGCAGAAACAATAATAGTGTACTCTAATGCGCCATGTTCTTCTAAACGACGAATAATTTGCGCAATAGTTGACTCTTTTTGACCAATTGCAACATAGATACATGCGACACCGTTACCTTTTTGGTTGATGATAGCATCTAGCGCAACAGTTGTTTTACCAGTTTGTCTATCACCGATAATTAGCTCTCTTTGACCTCTACCGATTGGAACAAGTGCATCAATCGCTTTAATACCAGTAGCCATTGGTTCATGAACAGATTTTCTATCCATAATACCAGGTGCTTTCTCTTCAACGAAACGAGTTTCAGTTGTCTCAATAGGACCTTTACCGTCAATTGGTTCACCAAGAGCGTTAACAACACGACCCAATAGTGCTTCACCAACCGGAACACGAAGAAGACGACCTAATCTCTTTACTGATAAGCCCTCTTTTAGCAGAGACCCTGCTCCAAGTATAACAATACCTACAGTACTCTCTTCAAGGTTCATAACTAAACCTCTAGTTCCCTCTTCGAACTCTACCATTTCACCGGCCATAACATTACTAAGTCCGTAAACTTGTGCAACACCATCAGCATATGAAACAATCTTACCCGTCTCATTAATATCAACACTTAGTTCAAAGTTGTCAATACGCTCTTTAATTATTGAACTGATTTCATCAGCTTGAATTTTTGCTACCACTACACATCTCCTCTCATGAAGTTAAATTGCTTTTGCAATATGTTCTATTATTTGACTATTAATTCTTGATTTAGAGAAACTTATCTCTACTCCAAGATCTTCAACATCTACTTTAATACCATTAAAATCATTTTTAACAAACTTTAATGTTATTTTAGAATTAAATCTATTACCTAATCCGTTACCTAAATCTTCTATAACTTTTGCGTCTATTTCACTATCACTATACACAATTCCGCTATAGCTTTTATTTGTTTTTGCAATATCTTTCCTCATTATCTCTGCAATAGTAGGTATAATGTGGATACGATTGTGCTCAGCAAGTAATTTTATTAGGTTTTCAACATCTTTAGAGCCAGCCGATTTAACCGCTGCCAATAAAATTCCTGATTTTTGATTTTTACTCACATCTGGATTGTTAATAATTTGATTAAATTTCTCATTATTAAAAGATTGGGCCAAAACAGAAAATATTAAAGCTATATTTTGCATTGTTTCTGCATTAGAACTCTGCTTAATTGCTTTGAGATATCTTTTTGCGATTAACTCTTCCATACTATGCCACCTTCTTTAAGATAACATTAGCCATAGCTTCTTTATCAAAACTATCATCACTTTGACTTAAAACATCCTTAAGTGTGTCTTCAACTACGCTACGAACCATTTTTCTTTGTTCGAACTCAATCAACACAGCCTGCTGCTTAACCATTGTTTCAATATCAGCATCACATTGAGTCATAATATTATCATTAATAATTTTATTCTCTTTTTTAGAACTGACCGCTAAATCTACAGCAAATTTCTCAGCCGCAGATACTTTTGCGAGTGCGTCTTTTTTTAAAGAAGCAGTCTCTTTCAACTTATCTTGCACTTTTTTCATTTCATCAGCAATTGACTGACTTCTTGACGCAAAATAATTTTTTGCCGGCTCAGCAACGAGATACCATATTAATCCTACAAACAGTAAAAAGTTAACCGTTCTTTGAACAATATCTGTACCTGCATGCTCTGCATTACCACTAGATGCCAATGCATAGGTCGACATCATTAGCATAAATACTAAAATTCTACTCACATCACATCCTTATATTTGACTAAATTTAGCTTTTACAGCTTCTTTAAACAGCGGAATATGTGATTTTAAATCACTTACTAACTGCTCACGAGATTGACCAAGCAATTGCTCAAACTCTAAATACTGACTAGCCAATTCACCACGCTTTGCTTCTAACTTACTCTCTGCTAACTCTTTAGCATCCGTAATAACTTTCTCTCTCAGGGCCGAAGCTTCCAGTTTAGCGTTTACAATTATTGATTGCGCTTTTGATTCAAGTTCTCTGATTTCATCGTCATTAGAACCTATTTTTTCTAGGTCTTTTTTGATGTCATCGTCCCTTTTACTCATATATGCAAACAACGGGTTGTAAAGCGAACTGTTTAGAACGGCAATAAGCGTAAGAAACACGATTAATGTAGCTACAAGTAGTATCGGATTTATATCTAACATAGCACCTCCTAAAAGTTGCGTGATTATACTATGTTAAAATTAAAAGAATTGTTAAACAAACAAAAAAAATTAATTTTTTTTTATATTTTTTATGAAAAAAATTAAATTTAGCTAACTTTATGATGCTTATTTTGAAAAATAACTTAAGAAGTCATTTATTTGGTTTTTATCGGCAAATTCTATTGTTAAACTTTTACTAGAACTCTTTATCTTAAATCCAAGAGCAGATAATTTATCTTTTGCATCTCTAAAATCGTATGAAGCAATTTCTATTTTATTAGACGGCTCAGCTCTATTGTTTTTAATGCTTTTAATTGTTGCTTCAACTTCTCTAACACTTAGTTTTTGTCCAACAACGGAATCAACGATTAATTGCTGCTGTTTTTCATCAAGCCCCACTAAAACTTTAGCGTGTCCCGTCGTTATTTTTTTATCAATTAAAGCTTTTTGTGTTTTTTGTGAAAGTTGCAAAAGCCTGATAGTATTTGTAATATGCGTTCTACTTTTATGAATTTTAGTTGAAAGTTCGTCCTGCGTTATATTATGAAGCTTAATTAGTTCACCGTAAGCATGCGCCAACTCAATAGAGTTTAATTCATCTCTTTGAATATTTTCAATCAGTGCGAACTGTCTCATTCTCTGTTCATCGCTATTTAAAATTATTGCACGGATTGTTTTTAATTTTGCTATTTTTGATGCACGAAGTCTTCTTTCTCCTGCAATTAAAATATATCCGTCAACATCTTCTGTAACCACTACAGGCTGCAACAAGCCGTCATTTTTTATAGATTCGCCAAGCTCTTGTAAACTATTTTCATCAAAATGTTTTCTAGGTTGAAACGGATTTGGTCGAATATCTTTTAGCTGGATTTCAACTATTGAATCTTTTTGAGAAACTTCATTTTCATAAGCCTCTTCAATTTCACTTAAAAGTGCTCCAAGACCTCTACCTAATTTTTGACTTTTCATGCTTCAATAATCGCTTGTGCTAGATTTTGATATGACTCCGAACCGCTTGATTTTACATCATATAAAATAGCAGGTTTTCCGAATGACGGAGATTCCGCTAATTTTACATTTCTAGGAACTACTATGATTTCTCCTTTAGAGTCTTTAAAAAGTTTGCTGCTAAAATGTTGTTTTAAATCGGCAAAAACCTGCTTTGAGAGGTTATTTTGAGCACTGAACATCGTCGGTAAAAAACCTTTTATAATTAATTTTTGATTAATAGATTTTCTTACAAGTTTTACTGTATTTAAAAGCTGTGCAAGACCCTCTAGTGCAAAAAATTCACACTGTATTGGAATAATTACGGAGTTTGAAGCCGAAAGCGCATTGATTGTCATGGGACCAAGTGCCGGAGGAGAGTCTATGATAATATAATCATAATCTTTCAAAACATTTGCAATAGCTTTTTTTAAAAGAAGTTCACGACCTTTAGAATTCTCTGCATCATAATACTCTTTTTCTATTCCAACCAATCCGATGTTTGATGGAGCTAAGTGAAGAGTCGGCAATTCAGACTTTAGAATAATATCTTTTAATTTTTTTGTTCCGATTAGTACATGATATATATTAAACTCATAATCGTTTCTATGAAATCCCAATGAGGTAGTCGCATTTGCCTGCGGATCGGAGTCTATTAAAAGCACTTTTTTTTCCGCAACAGCAAGTGAGGCAGCTAAGTTTACGGCAGTAGTCGTTTTACCGACGCCGCCCTTTTGATTTGCAATTACAATCACTTCACTCATCTTAGACTATATATCCTCTCGTTGTTGATTACAATTGATCCATCGCTCTGCAATGAAGCATCTTTTAAAGAAATTATTAAATTTTTATCGTGTGTATAAAAGTTTTGGTTCTTGTAAAATTCTATCTTATATTTGCTAAAAACTTGCTTCCACAAACTCTTTTTTTTAATATTTTTAAAGTACCTTTCTATAAGTTCATCTCTATCTAAAATCACATCTAATTTTGCAAAATTATTTGGTGCATGAGCTATATTTAACCCGACACCGCAAACAAGAGTTTCATTAACTAAGTTGGTAATCATTCCACCGACCTTTTTATCGTTAATATAAAAATCATTTGGCCATTTTAACCAAACTGCCGAATCAAACTCTTCTAATGTCTCTTTTAAAATATAAGAAAAATATATAGATGCAGATTCTAATTTAAGATCTTTTGGCAAATCTTTTAGCAAAATTGCAAAAGATAAAAATAGATTATTTTTAACTCCGTTCCAAGAGTTTCCTCTACTGCCTATTCCATCAGTTTGAGAACTTGCCACTACTGCGTACGGCAAAGCCACTCTATTCTCTTTAACTAACTCTTTTAAATATTTTTGTGTAGAATCTACGCTATCAAGATAAAGTATCTGCAATATTTAATCTTTTGCCGTTTATGTAGGAGATAACATCCATCTCATTTTTTGATTCAGGCTGAACTCTTAAAACTTTGATGCTCCCTCTTTTACATCCGATTACAACACCATCTTTTTCTAAATCTAAAATTTTTCCGCTCTCATTTTGGCTCTCATTTTCTATAAGCTCTATTTTTTTAAGCTTCAATCCTGAACTAAGATAAATTCCCGGCCAAGGAGTAAATGCGCGATACTTATTAAATATTACGGTTGCATCATCAAATTCGACTTCACCGTCTTGTTTGCCTATTTTTTTGCAGTGTGAAGATAGAGAATCATCCTGTTTTATAGGAGTATATGAGTTAAAGTTTTCCAATACATCAATAGTCAATTCGCAAGCGATATCGGTCAGTCTGTCAAACAGTGATTCAGCCATCTCGGTTTTACTCACATCAATCTCTTTGATTTTGATAATATCTCCCGTATCAAGACCTTCATCCATCAGCATGGCGGTAACGCCTGTTTTGCAATCTCCGTTTAAAAGGGTCTGCTGAATCGGACTGGCACCTCTGTACTGGGGCAATATTGATGCATGGAGATTTATACATGGAGCATGTTGTAAAATTTCTAACGGCAGTATCTGACCATAAGCAGCTACGACTATATAGTCACACTTAATGCCTATGACTTCTTTAATTGTCTTTTCGTCTCTTAGCCTGTTTGGCTGATAAACGACGATATTATTTTGAAGTGCTATGGTTTTTACAATAGGAGGAGTTAAAATTTTTTTTCTTCCGACCGGTTTATCAGGTTGTGTATAAACAGCGACTACTTCTATGTCTTTTGTATCTATAATTTTTTGTAAAATATGCCCCGCATAATCGGGTGTTCCCATAAAAATTATTTTCATTAAGCGCCTCTTGTAAAAAGTGTCCCGCCGATATGTCTATTTTCCAACATAAGACTTTTTATATCGCTTAAATCATATCCGCTAGTTAAAACCATATCTATTTTATTTGTTAAAAGATAGTTAGCAGCTTTTAATTTTGTTAAAATACCGCCTGTTGCAAAAGCAGAATTTGGATTTGCCTCTTTTTCCAACTCATCTTTATCAATACAGTTTACGATTTTTAATATTTTTGCGTCACTGAATTTTCGCGGGTCTTTATCATAGTAGGCATCAATATCTGAAAGGATGATAAGCAAATCCGAAGCAGTATGCTTTGCAACATAGGCTGAGAGTTGGTCATTGTCTCCCACAACAAGTTCTTTTGTTGTTGTTGCATCATTTTCATTTATAATTGGAATTACTCCGTTTGATAAAAGAGTATCTACGGTATCTTTAATTTTTCTGCTCTCATCTTCTATATTAAAATTTGCGGCAGTTACTAAAATCTGTGCGGTTAATATATTGTGTTCTGCAAATTTTTTACCGTACTTATTCATTAAAATCGGTTGTCCGATTGATGCTAATGCTTGTTTGTTTTGAAGTACGCTTCTATCTAATTTTAGCTCCGTATATCCGGCTGCTACGGCACCTGAGGAAACCAATATTACTTCATTTGCTTTTCTCAGTTCAAATAAAAAATCGACTAGCGTTCTCATTCTTTCTAATGCTATCGCATCATTTTCGGTCAGTACCGCACTTCCTACTTTTACGACGACTCTTCTCATTTTATCTATCGCTCAACTCTCTGTTTAACTGTACTAGATTAAAGAGTGCATGCTTTAGAGGCTTTATATTTTTATGAGTAGCCGAAGATATCGGTACAACAAAATATGGAAGAGTTTTATCATACCCAAGTGTTTCGTCTGCGCTCTCTTGAATGAAATACGGTATTGATTCGTCAAAATCTAGCTCGCTTCCCTTAGTCGCTTGAACTCCAATCATCTCTAAAAAGCCATTGACTAAATCATTTATCTCTTCCGGAGGAACGATATCCGCTCTTGTTAACGCAATAGCATACTGACTTTGTGCTAATTTATCCGAAAAGAGTGCCACTTCAGCCTTTAATGTCTCTATCTGCTCTTTTAAATCTCTATAAGATGCCAAATCTACCATAAAAAGAAGAATTTTTGTTCTCTCTATATGTCTTAAAAATTCTATTCCAAGACCTCTACCCTCATGTGCTCCGCCGATAATACCAGGAATATCCGCCATAATAAATGATTCAAAATCACCGATATTTACCTGTCCTAGTTTTGGTGTAAGCGTTGTAAATTCATAGTTTGCAATTTCTGGACGAGCATTGGAAACTGTTGATATAAGCGTAGATTTTCCGACATTTGGAAAACCGACCAAACCGACATCGGCAATAAGTTTAAGATCTAACTGAACAGTCCTTGTTTCGCCTTTCTCACCCGGTTGCGCATATGTAGGTCTTTGGTTGGTAGAGGACTTAAAGTGAGTATTACCGAGTCCGCCTCTTCCACCCGTTATAAAGAGTTCTTCTTGTCCGTCTTTTAACATATCAAACAGAACCTCACCGCTCTCTGAGTCAATTATCTGCGTACCAGGCGGTACAATAATAACTTTTTTAGCACCTGATTTTCCAGCCATATTTGAGCTCTCACCAGGAGCGCCGTTATCTGCTTTAATGTGCATCTTTTTTTGAAAATGAGAAAGCGTGTGAGTATTATTGTCACATTTAAACCAGATATCACCGCCTTTTCCGCCATCTCCACCGTTTGGACCACCGTTTAAAACAAACTTTTCACGACGAAACGCAACACAACCCGGTCCACCTTTTCCAGAAGAAACTGTTAGCTCTACACTATCTATAAACATAAAAAATCCTTAATATATACAGTAATATTTTTTTGCAGTGATACAAAATACTTAAAAATTAACTATAACAAAGCAAATTATTAAATATTTTAGAAGTTTTCGGTGCAAACCGAGTGTAGAAGTAGAAATATCTGGGATAAACCCAAATATTATAAAATTATGCAGCAGTAATGATTGAAACTTGTTGGCGTTTTTTATCTTTTCTGTGAAAAGATACAACACCGTCAACCAATGCATATATAGTATGGTCTTTACCCATTCCTACATTTTTACCCGGATGAATCTTAGTTCCTCTTTGGCGAATAATGATGTTACCTGCTACTACAGCCTCTCCACCATACTTTTTTACACCAAGTCTTCTACCAGCCGAGTCACGATTATTCTGTGTACTACCTTGACCTTTCTTATGTGCCATCTTGAATCTCCTTAGTTAGTTTTCAGCTTGATATTATGCTGATATTTTTGTGATGCGAACACGCGTGAAGTCTCTTCTGAAACCTCTTTTCACTTTACTGTCTTTACGACGACGCTTCTTAAAAGTTATGACTTTTCTATCACGACCCTCATTAATAACTTCAGCAGTTACAACAGCACCCTCAACAAAAGGCGCTCCAACTTTAAGTTCACCTGCGTTAACAGCTAAAACTTCTTTAATCTCGATTGAAGCTTTAGGTTCAAGAGACATTCTATCTAATAATAAGATATCACCCTCTTGAACTTTATACTGCTTGCCACCGTTTTTGATAATTGCGTACATATACAATTCCTTAAATCTTTAAATACTTAAGCCTCTAAACACATTTATTTATGTATTTATCGGTTTTGTTTCTACAAAAAGTTCGGAATTATACCCTTACAAGCTTTAAGTATTGTTTAACTATATGATTATATTTCAATATTTTTACTTTCGTAAAACTTTTTTAACCATAAATCTAGCGGACTTATCATTTTATAAATAACTGGAACCACAAGAAGAGTAAGTATCATTGAACTTAAAAGCCCTCCTATGATAGAAATCGCCATCGGTGCTTTTGTTTCACTTCCAAGTCCGCTGCTAAGAGCAAGCGGTATCATAGCAAACACCATTGCGATAGTCGTCATTAGTATCGGGCGAACTCTTTTTTCTCCTGCTTCGATAAGCGCTTCATCTACATTTTTTCCGCTATCAACCGCATGATTTGCAAAGTCGACTAGTAACACTGCATTTTTCCCGACCATTCCCATAAGCAACATAAAACCTATCATAACAAATAGACTAAATTGCAGTCCTGAAATGTACAATGCAAGCATTACGCCGATTATACTCAAAGGAAGTGCTACCATAATAATAACAGGCTGAATAAGAGACTCGTATAAAATTGCCAAAATAATAAACATTAAAATTACGCTAAGACCAATAGCTACCCCGAATGCTTGAGCAGTTTTTACCATCTCTTCGGCAAAACCGGTAAATCTGTAAATAACGCTTTTTGGCAAAAGATTTTCTATCTCGGCTTTCGTATAAGCAACCGCACCGCCCAAGTCAAGCCCAAACAAATCTGCAAAGACCGTAACTTCTCTTTGCCTGTCAAAGTGGTTTACCGTTCCAAGCGTTTGACTCTTCGTAAATGTAACCAATCCGTCAAGATAGACTAACTTGCCATCTTTAGATCTGACTTGAAGTTTTTTAATATCTTCTAAACTCACCCTGTTTTCATCATTCAATCGAAGTGTTATGTTATACTGCTTTCCATTCTCTTCAAAGTATGAAATCTCCAAATCACTTGAAAAAGCGATAGATATAGCTTCGGCAATTTGTGAAGCCGAAATACCCATACTTGATGCATTTTCTCTTAAAATATTTATATCTATCTGTGGTTTTGTCTCATCCAAATCCGTATCTATATCAACAAACCCCTCTTTTTTGGATAGATGTTCAACTAAATTTTTCTTTGCAACATTCAAATCTTCAAATGAATCGGATTTTAAAACTATCTGATACGGAACAGATACGCCGGCACCTTTTATATTCGGAATCGCCGAAGCGGTTATAAACATATCTTTTTTAAATGGCTCAAACTTTTGTCTAAAATCCTGAACGATATGTTCTTGATTAAACTCTCTTTTATTTTTATCGGTAAGCTTTACATAAATAATAGCTTTATGTTTCTCTTTAGCTGTGTTATAGCCTACGCTAAGCGTCGTGTACTCGACGAACGGGCTTTTTCTAACCAAATCTTCTACTGTTTTTGATTTTTTAATCATCTCCTCAAGTGATATACCCGAGTCTGCTTTGATTTTTATCTCAAACTCCGCTTTATCCTCTTTTGGTATAAAATCCATACCGATTTTTGGAAAAAGAGTAAGAGATGCAAAAAAAATCGCAAATACCAAGATTAAGGTCAATACTTTGTATTTTAAAACGGCTCTAAGAGCTTTTTCATAAACTCGCTCTATAAATTTAAAAAGAGGCTCAGTCAAATCATAAAACTTACTATCGCTCTTGTTTAATGTTCGTGCGCTTAAGCTCGGAATAAAACTAAGAGCTATCGTATATGAGATAATAATAGCAAATCCGACGGTCATAGCAAAACTCTCAAAAAACTTTCCGACAATCCCGCTCATAAATGAAACAGGTATAAAAACAGCCAAAAGCATCGCAGAAATAGCCAAGATAGTAAAAGCCATCTCTTTTGTGCCCTCATAAGCCGCCCTATATTTATCCATTCCCTCTTCCATCTTTTTATAGATATTCTCAATTACCACGATGGCATCATCAATTATAATACCGATTGCCAAAGTAAGTCCGATAAGCGTCATTTTATTTAACTCATACCCCATATAATTCATAAGAGCGAATGTTCCCATGATGGAAGCGGGAATAGAGAGTGCCGAAACGAGAGTTATGGTAAAATTTCTTAAGAAAACAAAAACTATAATTGCCGCTAAAGCAGCCCCGTAAACAAGGTCAAACTCAACATCCTTTAAAGAGTGTATGATAAAAGGAGAAGTGTCATTTAAAATCTCAACACCGAATCTATCTCCTGCCATCGCTTGAAGCTGCGGAACTGTTTTTTTAACTTTCTCGACTATATCAATGGTGTTTGTTCCCGAAATTTTTTGAACTTCAAGCATAACTCCCTCTATGCCGTTATATGAAGCGTAACTTTTGGCGTCGCTCAAAGAGTCTTCAACCGTTGCAATATCTTTTAATCTGATATTATCTTTTATTTTTATATTTTTAAGCTCTTCAATGCTTAGTGCATCGGCTTTTGTTTTTAGCGTAAACTCCTCGGTTTTTGTAATAAGCTTTCCGCCTCCGATTTTTACATTCTCTTTTGCTACTATGGAGTTTAATTCGGCAATCGTTATTGCATATCTATTTAGCTCTTTTGCATTTGGAAATATTTTTATCTCTCGATCTTTATAACCTATGATATTAATGGCACCGACATCATTTATCTTTTGAATAACAGGCTTTGCCTTCTCATCCGTAAAAAGCATAAGATTTTTTATGCTATCGTTTTTTGCGGTTAAAAATATATTTACAATCGGCGCTCCGCCAATATCAAGTTTGCTCACAAGAGGCATATATGCATCTTTTGGAAGTTTAACGGCTGAGACTTTATCTCTTACATCGTTTGCTGCTTCATCAATCTTTCTCTCTAAAAAAAACTTAACAGTCACTATACTTACGCCGTCACTGCTGCTTGATATGATGCTGTCAACCCCACCTATTCTTGAAATTGCTTCTTCTATTTTATCCGTAATTTGCGACTCAATCGTGCTTGCTTCTGCTCCCGGATATATTGTTTGAATTGTGACTATTGGAAAATCTACATTCGGAAAAAGTGCCGATGGCATTGATTTGAAACTCATGTATCCGAAAATAACCAATGTTACGACATACATAAGTGTCGCAATCGGTCTTTTGATTGATATTTTATACATATAGGCTACTTTTTAGAGTCTATATAGCCGTCGCCAAAAAGCCCGACTACAAAATCTTTTGCCTCTATCTCTGCGCTAAGTTTTCTGCTCTCTTTATTAACATGCGGGTAAACTTTTGTAATAACGCCTTTATGCTCTTTTTCATCTCCGTCAATTTTGTAGTTAAATGTTTGACCGACTCTAACTTCTTTCCAATATTTTTGATCAAACTCAAGCACTAGTTTTCGATCATTTTGGCTTTGAATTTTTAAAATAGTTTTTGGCGACATCTCGGTTACTACATCTCCGATTTCTACATTTTTTTCAAATATAATACCGTCAAAAGGAGCATAAAGCACCGTCTTGTCATAAAGAGTTTGCTTATAAGCCAGATTTGCTTTTGCGAGTTCAAGTGCCGTTTTTGCCTTCTCATAAGCAAGCGCATAAACATCAAACCTCGCTTCATCTACAAGATGTTTAACTTTTTCTTGTCTGTCGTAATCTCTTTTTGCATATTTTAAAACGACCTCTGCATTCGCAACTTCTGATTTTACAATATCTAAAGAGGCTTTGATATCATCATTTGCAAGTTCTACAAGCTTATCGCCTTTTTTTACTTTATGAGAAATATCTACATACACTTTTTTGATGATGCCGCCCGCATCCAACGCCAAATTTGCGCTTTTTGTCGCTTCAACGAAAAAATTTGCATAAATCTCTTGCGCATTTACGCTGATGATTAAAAGAATAACCCCTAAAAATATTTTTTTCATTTTAAAAACTCCTCTATATTTTTACCGCTATAATAGTAAAATAGTGCGTACGCCGCTTCTAATTCATTTAAAGAGCGTTCATGTAGGGCGTATGCGCTTGTTTTTGAAGCAAGGGCATCAAGATAAACTACATAATCGACAATTTTGGCATTATACTTCTCATTGATTGTTTTAAACGCGCTTGAGGCTGAGATTAGAGCACTTGAAGCGCTTTTTATTTTTAACTTAATACTCTCTATCCTCGCAAGGGCTATCTCTCTTTGCATCTTTTGCTCTTTAGAGTTCTGCACTATCTGTTCATGCATAGCTTTTGAACTGAGTTCAAGGGATTGCTTTACCTCACTTGTAGCTCCATAATCAAAAATTCTCATATTTAGGCTAAGCATCAATACATTTTGTCTATCGATTTTTAGAGGATGGTTTGGACTGATATTTTCATATCCATAAAAAGCATAGCTATCTTCTAACTTAATTTTAGGATAATATGCGCTTTCTAATGCTTGAGCACTATTTTTTACTGCGTTTTGTTTGTAGCCAAGCGATTTTATATCGTCGCTTTGTTCAAAATCTGAAATTTTAATCTCTTTAAAGTTCGACATTTCAAGATTTTGTATCTCTTTTGAGACTTTTAGCTCTAGCGATTTTTTAAGGCTTAATATATCAAAATTTATCGACTCAATCTCATAAAGATTTGTGTCATAAGATGTTTGAAGTCTATCTATATCATCTTGCGTTGCTAGTTTTGCGTCATAAAACTGTTTAATTCTCTCCAGCTGTTCCCCAATAGATTTTTTAGCATCTTCTTTTGCTCTTAAGTGTGCTTCTAAGCTTTTTATCTCATAAAAATCTTTAACTATTTGAAGGGAGAGATTTTTTCTAATCTGCGCTTCATCATGTCCACTTGCTTTATACTCATTTTTTGCCCTATCAAGCTGTGATGACTTAGCACCGCCGTCATATATATCAAACTCAACTCTGCCATATCCGCTGTAAATATCACTTATCTGAAATGATGTGACATCGCTTGTATTTTTATATGAAGCACCGATATCAATTTTTGGAAAGTAATCGCTTTTTTTTGATTCAACCTCGTTCTCTTTTGCATCTTTTGTGTATCTGTAAGATTTGAGAAGATTGTTATTTTGATGTGCATACTCCAAAATAGATCTTAAATCATCAGCAAAGAGCAAAGCCGGCAGTATCAAAAAAAGCAGTTTTTTCATTTTTGTAATGCTATAGCATCAATCTCCACTAACGCATTTTTAGGAAGAGTTTTTACCGCTACTGTTGAGCGAGAAGGTTTATGAGAACCAAAAGCTTCTGCATATATCTCATTTACTGCTACGAAATCATCCATAGATGCCAAAAATATTGTAGTTTTTATAACGCTATCCATAGAAGCCCCCGCCTCTTCTAAAACAGCTTTTAAGTTTTGTAAAACCTGCTTTGTCTGAATCACGATATCACTCTCAAGCATCACGCCCTCGGGTGTGAGTGCGATTTGACCTGATGTAAAAACCATACCGTTTGCAACTACTGCCTGTGAATATGGACCTATTGCCGATGGTGCCTTGTTTGTTTGAACGAATCTCATTTTTTTTCCTTAAATTCTTTTGCTTCTTTTACTTCATCTAAGAGTTCATAAAAACCCTTAACGCTTCTTCCGCCGATTGTTGTGTAGATAACCTTACCGTTACTATCTAAAAAATAGTGTCTGGGAACAGGTTTCACCTCAAGTCCCGCAGGTATATCATCTATATCTCTTGAGAGATATAAAAGCACATAACTCTTTTTGAGCTTTTGCAAAACCTCTTCTTTTACTAAAACCTCTTCTTTAAACTTATCGCAATATTTACAATACTCAGAACCCAAAAAAAGATAGATATCTTTTCTCTCTTTTTTTGCCTCTTTAAGTGTTGCCTCATAATCACTCGACCAATTTAAGGCACTTAGAGTAGATATTAACGCTAATATTAAAATAAAATATCTCATATTTTTATCTCCACATCCTAATCAAATTTTTAAATACCTCATAAAGTTGCTCAACCTCTTTTTTAGAAGTTTTCTCATTTACTGCATGAATAGTATCGTTTATCACGCCGAATTCTACCACATCTATACCAAGCACTGCTACCAATCTTGCATCTGAAGTTCCGCCTGCAGTTGAGTATTTCGGTTTTATATCGGTTACATCTTCTATGGCTTTGTCAATATTTTTAACAAGTTTCGTATCCGTGTCTGTTCTAAAAGGATAAGAGCCTTGAGTTAATTTTAGCTCATACTCCAAACCGTCAAGATTTTTAGCTACAAACTCTCCTACCTCTTTTTGGGTTGTTAGCGTTGTATTTCTGACATTAAACATCATTTTAAGCTCGTTTGGAGTTACATTTGTAACCTGCATGCCTGCTCGTATATCCGTTATAACAAACTTGCTTGGAGAGAAAAACTCATCTCCGCCGTCCAAATCCACCCCCGCCATATTTAAGAGTCTCGGAGCGATTAAATCAACGGGATTTATAAATTTTTCGGGATATGCCGCGTGACCTTGTTTACCTTTTATAGTAATGTAACCGTTAATTGAACCGCGTCTGCCTACTTTAATGGCATCTCCAAAAACTTCTTCGCATGTAGGCTCTGCAACTACAACCGCATCGGGAAGCATTGAATTATCTTTTAAATATTTTAAAACTTCAATCGTTCCATGTGTTCCCTCGCCCTCTTCATCGGAGGTTAAAATCAGAGAGAGCGTACCGTTAAAATCTTTAGCCTCTTTAACGGCTTGAGTAAATGCGGCAACACCGCTCTTCATATCTTGAGTTCCGCGACCGTATATGTAGCCGTCTTTCTCGCACGCCTCATAAGGGTTTGTATCCCAACCGCTCCCTGCCGGAACGACATCGACATGACCTGCAAAACAGAGATGCTCGCCCTCGCCGAATTTTTTATATATAAAGAGATTTTTTACACCCTCTACATCTATGCGAACTGCTTTAAAATCGCTCAAATAGCTCTCTATAAAATCCATCAGTCCACCGTCATTCGGTGTTTCGCTTTTCTGTTCTATCATAAATTTAAAAAGTTCTATCAATCCCATCTCTATCCCTGTTTCAAACTATAACATGTCCGACAAATTTACTCATATTGTTCATAATTTCACCGCCTTTTCTAAACCCGAGACCGCATGCCTCATAAGCAAAGAAAACGCCGGCTTGATATTTCACTCCGCTTTCATCTTTTGGAAGCTCTATATACTCTTGATAAACTTTTTTATGATTACCGTACTCTCCGCCTTGCTCACTTAAAACAGCTCCGTCTGCACCCACTATTTTAACATTCGCTCCCTCTCTGCCAAAAACAGATTTTTCTACATATTTCATCCCTTTTAAGGGTTCAAAAGATGTTTTTAGAAGATACGGCGAATCAGGAAATAAATCATATAAAATTTTCAATATCCCTTTTGATTGGAACAAAAGGGTATATGCAGGATTTAAGATAATTGCGGCTTGGTTTTGCATAATAGTCGTTAAAGTGGTTGCAAGTTCAGGCTCATTAATCGCTATATCTTCCCACGGATAGAGTTTAAACCAATACTCATACTGATTTTCATCTCTGTCATATATGCCGTTCTCATCAAATTTTACATTTTGGAGATACTCAAAACCTGTATTAAACCCTGCATCTGTTGCCATTTGTCTAAGCAGTTTTGTCGTGGCTTCTTCTTCGTCATTGCCTTGTATTGAAGAAAAGAGTATTTTCCATCCATCATATCTCTCATCAAAAAGTTCAGTATCGTCAAAAAGAGTGATTAACCTTTTGAAATTTTCTCTAATGGCATCATAAACATTATTAAACTGTCTATCTTCATCCATCCCGTTCTCTTTTAAGAGCGCCCACTGAAGCAGAGCCGTCTCAAAAAGTGCTGTTGGAGTATCCGCGTTAAACTCTAAAAGCTTTATAGGTTTGCCATCTACTCCGCCTGCTAAATCAAATCTGCCGTAAATGTGCCAATGAACATCATTTTCCCAACTTTTTTTGATTGCATCTACTAAATTAAAAGGTATTCCGAGTTCAAAGAAAAGATCATTTTCTATAACATACTCTGCGGCTTCAGCATACATGTCATATATCTCATTTACCGCTTCATAATAAACTTCTGCTTCATCTTGCGTAATTTGCACCAAAGTATCGCTTAGATATCTGCTGCTATCGCTATCCGTATGCCATGTAAATCCAAGCTTTTCAAGTTGCTCATTTTTAAGAGGTCTAATATTTTGTAACTTAATCATTTTTAACCGCCGTATGTTGAAGTGCTGGATGACGAAGATGAAGGTGCAGTGCTAGGCGTACTTGTAGGTGTGCTTGAACTGCCAAAATAGCTCTTCTTGGCTGAAGAAGACGAAGCTGCACCACTAGGAGCACCTGCAGATGGCGTGCTTGAACGACTATATGCACTCTGATTTACGGTTGATGAGCGAGATGCAAAATTCTTATTGTTCATCAATGCATTACCTATCATATTTCCTAATAGTGAACCTGCCGCAACAGCCAATATTGTTCCTGCAAGTCCCATTCCTGCGCTGCTCTCACCACTTTTTACTGTTTCAGAACTGCCATCTTGGACTTTTTTATACTCCTGCTCGGCAAGTTTCTTCATCTCATCTTCGTTCATAAATCGCTCAACCGTATTACCGTTAGCATCTTTTTCACGAATAATTGCTCTGCTTGGTCCATCTGTCGGTATGTTTTCTACTACAACATATTTACCGTTTGCTTGTTGTTCTATGATTAAAAATTTATTTTGCTGTTTTTTCTCTTCATGTTTTTGTTCACAACCACTTAAAACGCCCATCATCAATACACCGGCACTTCCGAGTGCAATTCCGCTTGCTATCGAAGAAATATGTCTCACTTCTCTAAATCCTTATTTATCTTAGTTTTCTCTTTTTTTTTCTGTTTAGCTTTATAAGAGCCGACGAATCTTTTTCAACCAAACCACTCATATCTTCTATTATTATATCAGCTTTTGACTCACAAAACTCTCTACTAAATCTTTCACCGCTTCTGTTTGCGGATGTAGAGTAAAACCATGAAGTGTCTCTTAATATTTGTGAATTTAAAATAAACGGTGCAACTCTAAATGAAAAATTGTTGATTATAAATGTGGTTTTTTTAGATCTGCGAACTAAATTTTTTCTACTGCTTACAACTCTATTGCCGTCTTGCAAAAAACTTTTGAAATTTTTATAAACTTTTATAAACGGTTTTGTTGACTGACGGGATTTTATTTCATATAATTTTTTTCTATTTTGAGACAAAAAACCGACAGTAGTGTCGGTTTGAGTTAAGATTATCGGCATCTCTATGCTAGAAAATCTTGCAACGCTTTTGAGGAAGACCATGAATCGTTTTTCATTTCATCAAGGGCAAGAATAAGCGCTCTTGCCGCGCTTAAGGTTGTAAAATACGGGATATTTCTCTTTAAAACTTCTTGACGAATAACAAGTGCATCTTTTTTTGATGTGTTGTTATCAGATGTATTAATCGCCATGTGGATAGCATCATTTTTCATACTATCTTCGATATTTGGGCGACCTTCAGAGATTTTTAAAACCACTTCACAAGGGATACCCGCCTCTTCGACAACAGCTTGAGTGCCTTTTGTTGCAACAAGTTTAAAACCGTGTCTATGAAGTCCGCTTGCTATTTCGGGTGCGTGTTTTTTGTCTGTGTCTACAAAAGAGAGAAAACATGTTCCCTCTGTCACGATTTTATTTCCGGCCGCTATCTGAGCTTTTGCAAAGCTAATACCGAAGTTTGAGCTGATTCCCATAACTTCGCCTGTTGATTTCATTTCAGGTCCTAGAACCAAATCCGCACCGTAGAGTTTATGGAAAGGAAATACCGCTTCTTTAACAGAGATATGACCTTTTAGGCGAGGTTTAAGAAGTCCGTTTTCTTCCGCAACAATGTCATATTTATCATAATATTTTAGTGCATCTCTTAGAGTCTCTCCAACCATAACGCGAGTTGCAACTTTAGCCAAAGGCATACCTGTTGCTTTACTTACAAAAGGAACGGTTCTACTTGCTCTAGGATTTACTTCGATTAGGTAAATCTCATCTTGATAGATTGCATACTGAACATTCATAAGCCCGACAACGCCAAGACCAAGCGCAATTGTTTTTGTCTGCTGTTCAACTTTGTCAATCATCTCTTTTGATAAATTAACCGGAGGAAGTGAACATGCACTATCACCCGAGTGGATACCTGCTTCTTCTATGTGCTGCATAACAGAGCCGATGTAAACATCTTTAGAGTCACAAATAGCATCAACATCAAGCTCAATTGCCTGATCTAAAAATTTATCTATCAAAACCGGAGCATTGTTTGAGATTGATACTGCCAAATCAATATATTGCTTCAACTCGCCCTCACTGTAAACAATTCTCATTCCGCGTCCGCCAAGAACAAATGACGGGCGAACGAGTACAGGATAGCCGAGCCTCTGGGCAATAACAAATGACTCCTCTTTTGTTCTAGCTAACCCGTTTGCAGGTTGTTTCAGTCCATGTTTAATTACAAAGTTAGAGAACTGCTCTCTATCTTCCGCTAAATCAATTACATGAGACGGTGTACCTGCGATTTTTGCTCCTATTTTTGTAAGAGAATCTGCGAGTTTAAGCGGAGTCTGTCCGCCAAAGTGAACGATGACTCCATCCGGATTTTCATTCTCTATAACTTCTCTAACATGCTCAAAATCAATCGGCTCAAAATAGAGAACATCAGAAGTGTCATAGTCTGTTGAAACAGTTTCAGGATTACAGTTGTACATGATAGTCTCGATGCCCATCTCTTTAAGAGCAAATGCAGCATGAACACAGCAGTAATCAAACTCTATACCTTGTCCGATTCTGTTTGGTCCGCCGCCAAGAATAAGAACTTTTTTCTTGTCGCTTACTCTATTTTTAACATTAGGAAGTTTTGTGATATTCGTTGTTGAATAAAGATAGGGAGTAAGTGCTTCAAATTCGGCTGCACATGTGTCAACTTCATTATATTCAAGATTTACGCCAAGAGATTTTTTAGCTCTGTAAACATCTTCTTCGCTTACCTCTTTATTTGAGTTTTTAGTTATCAGCTGAGCGATTCTTTTATCTGAAAAGCCGTCAACTTTAACGCTTCTCATAAACTCTTCGTCACTTAAAATTTTATCCGTTATAATGTTCTCTGTTTTTATAATCTCTTCTAGTTGATATAAAAACCACGGGTCTATATTACATGTATCAAACATCTCTTCTACGCTCATACCGCGTCTAAAACCCTCTGCAACATAGAGAACTCTATCCGCATTTGGACGACGGATTTCATGCTTTATAAAATCAAAATCAGAAGTTATTTCATCAAATCCGCATAAACCCGTCTCTAATGAACATAGCGCTTTTTGGATTGACTCTTTAAATGTTCGTCCGATTGCCATAACTTCGCCGACTGATTTCATACTTGTACTAAGCGTATTTTCTGCTTCAGGAAATTTTTCAAATGTAAATCGTGGGATTTTTGTAACAACATAATCGATTACCGGTTCAAAAGATGCCGGAGTTCCCGTAATGTCGTTTGTGATTTCATCAAGAGTAAAACCGACAGCCAAAAGGGTTGCAACTTTTGCGATAGGATATCCCGTTGCTTTAGAAGCTAGAGCTGATGAGCGAGAAACACGAGGATTCATCTCTATAACTATCATTCTTCCCGTTTTTGGGTCAATTGAGAATTGAACATTGCTTCCGCCCGTATCAACGCCTACTTCTCTTAAAATATCAAAAGAAGCATTACGCATGCGTTGATACTCTTTGTCTGTTAATGTTAGTGCAGGTGCAACTGTTATAGAGTCGCCCGTATGAACACCCATCGGATCGAAGTTCTCGATAGAACAGACGATAATACAGTTGTCCGCTTTGTCGCGGATAACTTCCATCTCATACTCTTTCCAACCAAGAAGCGACTCTTCGATTAAAATCTCTGTAACGGGAGATTCATCGAGTCCGCGTTTAGCCAGCAGTTTAAACTCATCCATATTGTAAGCAACGCCGCTTCCCCCACCCGCAAGAGTAAATGATGCACGGATAATTATCGGAAAACCTATTTTATCTGCTGCAGCAAGGGCATCGTCCATATTGTATGCATACATCGAAAACGGCAAGTCCATTCCGATTTTAATCATTGCCTCTTTAAATGCCGAACGGTCTTCGCCTTTATGTATAGCTTCAGGAGATGCACCTAAAAACTCAATACCCTCAAGCATCCCTTTTTCATACATTTTAGTAGCAACATTGAGTGCAGTTTGCCCACCCATAGTTGGAAGAATTGCATCAACTTTTTCATCTTTAATTATTTTGGCAATTACATCTTCTCTGATAGGTTCTATATATGTTCTATCCGCAAATTCAGGATCCGTCATGATAGTAGCAGGATTAGAGTTAATTAGAACTACGCGATATCCTAGCTCTTTTAGCGTTTTAACGGCTTGCGTTCCAGAGTAGTCAAATTCACAAGCTTGACCAATGATAATTGGACCTGAGCCAATAAGTAAGATAGTATGAATGTCGGTGCGTTTTGGCATTTTTTACCTTTTTATTTGATGTTACGCACTAAAACGAACAAGTCCGTTTTAGCGGGAAGGACTAAAGTCCCTTCCAACCCCCTAAAGCTACGAAAAACTATGTTTTTCGAGGAGTTGCTTAGTGCATAAAAAATTTTGTTTATTATAGGTAAAAAGCACTTAAGATTTGATGAGATTTGGAGCTTTATTTTGTTTTTTTTATCATATAAAAGTAGTTCGGATTATTTGCTTTATAATAGGGCTCTACTACGGCACTTTGATAACCTTGCGATTTTGTAACAGATATTACGGTTCCGACTTTTAGCCCTTTAAAAAAGATCTCATCCAGCCCTGAAGTTACAACTTCATCTCCCTCTTTTATCATAAACCAAGCCGGAATAAAATTTATAATTAAGTTCTCGGCACTATTTCCGTGTGCAATACCCGGTGCTTTTTCATCTCCGACATAAACGGCATACGAACTTTTCATATCACGATTTAAAAGCCCAAGAGCTCTATCGTTATCTGAGATAACTATTCCTGCAACTAACTCTTTATATGTAAGCCCATATACGCGAGAAGAGTTATAGTCATTGATTTCCAACCAAACTCTGTTTTGATCACCGAATTTTTGATATGAGATTGTTCTGACTAACTCCACTTCGGGATTTGTTTTAAAACTCGAACTATTTTGTGCAAGAAGGTCATTTATTTCAGAAGCCAACTGCTGCATAACCAAGTGATTATTCTCATATTTTTCAAGCTTTTCTTCAAGTTCTGCTATATTAGCTGCCTGAAAAAAGTGTCTAACTATCTGTTTTTGTATGAATTCTGTTGAAGAGAGGTAATTTGATTTAATACTATTTAGTGCAGAGACAAAAGGTGATTGGATAATATCCGTATAATATAGTGCACCCAATAAGAGTGCAATTAGTATTGAAAAAAAGCTAAATAACCCCTTAGTCATTTTCAAAAAGTTCTTGTAGTAAATCTATCTCTTCAAGCGCACGACCTGTTCCGCGGGCAACGGCGAGAAGCGGCTCATCTGCAACATATACGGAGATTTTTACCATATCTGAAAGATATTTGTCAAGTTGACGGATAAGAGCCCCACCTCCTGTTAATATAATACCGTGATTTACGATATCGCCTGCCAAATCCGGAGGCATCTGCTCTAAAACATCGCGAAGAGCTTCTCCTATCTCTCTAAGAGGCTCTCTCATCGCTTCTCTAGCATCTTCACTCGTAAGCTCAACCGAGCTTAAAAGTCCCTCAACCTGATCTCTTCCCGTTATAACGATTTTTAATTCTTCCTCAAGAGTTACGGCAGTACCGATTGCGATTTTAATCTCTTCGGCAATTCTCTCACCGATAAGAAGATTGTATTTTTTTCTTACATAGTTTACAATTGCTTGATCTATTTTATCACCGGCAGTACGGATTGATTTTGAGAGAACAAGTCCACCGAGTGAAACAACACCGATTTCAGTTGTACCGCCGCCGATATCAACAACTAAGTTTCCTTGCGGTTCGCGAATCTCAACGCCGGCTCCGATTGCGGCTGCCATCGGTTCTTCTATAAGAAACACCTCTCTAGCCCCTGCACTAAGAGCAGATTCACGGACTGCTTTCCTCTCAACCTGTGTTAAGCCGTAGGGAACACAAATAATAATCCTTGGACTAATTAATGATCTTCGCCCATGTGCTTTTTCTATAAATTTTCGAATCATCTTTTCAGTTATATCAAAATCGGCAATAACCCCGTCACGCATCGGACGGATAGCTTTGATATTTCCAGGCGTTTTACCGACCATCTCTTTTGCTTCATGCCCGACTGCCAAGACTCTCTGATGCCCGAATTTTTCAGTTTTAACCGCAACTACGGAAGGCTCATTTATAATAATACCTTTACCTTTTGCTATAACAATCGTATTTGCAGTTCCTAAATCTATAGCTAAATCATTTGAGAAAAGTCCAATTAGTTTATTAAATATCATTATGCTACCTTATGCTATCTGTTTTGAATTTTTTTTGATATAAACCGGTGCTTCGCCATCATCTATCACAGCTTTTGTTATCAATACTTCGTATCCGCTATATTCGGGAAGTTCATACATGATGTCAATCATATTCTCCTCTAAAATCGCACGAAGTCCGCGAGCACCTGTTTTTCTTTTGATAGATTTGACTGCAATCGCTTTTAATGCATCTTCTTCAAAGTTAAGTTCAACATTATCAATTGAAAATAATTTTTTATACTGTTTAATAATAGAATTTTTCGGTTCAGTTAAAATACGAACCATATCATCTTCGGTAATTTCATTAAGCGACGCAATAATCGGCAGACGACCGACAAGTTCCGGAATAAGTCCATAACTGACCAAATCATCAGGCTCAACCATGTCATAACTCATTTTACGCTCTTTTTTACTTTTTTTATCATGACCGAAACCTAAAACATTCTCACCCTGTTTTTTCTTTAGTATCTCATCAAGGCCGTCAAATGCACCGCCGCAAATAAATAAAATCCCCGTAGTATCAACTGCTATAAACTCTTGATTTGGATGTTTTCTGCCGCCTTTTGGCGGGATATTTACCACAGCACCTTCTATGATTTTTAAAAGAGCTTGCTGTACGCCCTCCCCTGAAACATCTCTAGTAATAGATCTGTTTTCACTCATACGGGAAATTTTATCGATTTCATCTATAAAAACTATTCCTCTTTGAGCTTTTTGAACATCGCCGTCCGCTGCTTGAAGAAGTTTTGTTAAAATATTTTCAACATCTTCTCCTACATATCCGGCTTCCGTAAGACTAGTAGCATCGGCAATTGCAATAGGAACATTCAAAACTCTGGCAATCGTTTGAGCCATAAGAGTTTTTCCGCTTCCCGTAGGTCCGATGAGAAGGACATTTGATTTTGCGATTTCGGTATCATCGTCTTTTGCGTTATGCGTTTTAAAAATTCTCTTATAATGGTTATAAACCGCTACACTCAGTAATTTTCTAGCCCGTTCTTGACCGATAATGTAATCTGAAAGAAAATTGTTAAGCTCTTTAGGAGTCATCAGCTTTTCGATAGCATCTACCAACGCATCATCTTTTGCGCTAGAGACGGCACTTTCGTCTCCAAACATAATCTTATAAGCCGATATCACACAATTTTTACAAATATAGACACCTCTCCCTGCAATTAGGGGGTTTGTGTCACTCTCTTTAGTTCCACAAAAGCTACATGTTCTGTGTATCATTAATGTTTCCTCTCATACGGAATTCCTCTTTTTGTTTTAAGAACAAAGTTACAAAGTGATTGAACATGATGACTTGTCGTTTTTTCAAGCAACTCGTTTGCAACATCTTTTAGCGGCTTTCCGGCTTCAAAAAGCTCTCTATAAGCCGATTTTAACTCATCTATACCGTCTCTCTCTAAATGTCTTCTAAGACCGGTCAGGTTTAAACCTCTAAGAGTTGCACGATTTCCCTCAGCCATACAAAACGGCGGAACATCTTGTGCAAGTGCAGATGCACCTGCGACCATCGCATACTCGCCGATATGAACGAACTGATGGATAGGGGTCATACCGCCGATTACCGCATAATCTCCCATCTCAACATGCCCTGCAAGTGTAGCGGCATTTGCCAAGATACAGTGATTTCCGATAATGACATCATGTCCGATATGAACATACCCCATAAAAAGGTTGTGCGAACCGATAATAGTTTTTCCGCCGCCACCTTTTGTTCCCGGATTAAAAAGTGTAAACTCTCTAATTTTGTTATTGTCGCCGATTATCAGTTCAACATCTTCTCCTGCAAACTTTAAATCTTGCGGAGCTGAACCGATTACGGCGTGTGAAAATATATGATTATTTTTGCCTATCGTCGTCTTTCCGTAAATACAGCTACCCTGCTCTATCTTTGTTCCATCGCCAATCGTGCTCAAAGAAGAGACAAAGCAATACGACCCGATTTCAACATTTTTACCTATAATCGCACCATTTTCGATGATTGCCAGTGGAGAAATTTTACTCATTATTTGTCTACAATCATGGCTTTTAATTCAGCTTCTGAAACCAAAATATCATCAACGAAAGCTTTACCCTCAAGCACCCAAATCTGACCTCTGTTTTTTATAACGCCAATACGGTACTCTAGTCTATCTCCCGGTTTTACCGGAGCGCGAAACTTTGCTTTATCAATACTCATAAAATATACAACCTTGCTAGCAGCCTCTTCTTCCGTCATATCGCCCATACTTTTAAATGCCAATATACCGCCGGCTTGAGCCATACCTTCTAATATCATAACGCCTGGATAGATTGGATGACCCGGAAAATGGCCTTGGAACACATTATCGCCGATTGTTACATTTTTAAACCCGATTAGAGACTCATTCTCTTTAATCTCGGTAACTCTGTCTAAAAGTAAAAAAGGGTAACGGTGAGGAATAATTTTTTGAATTTCCATAACATCCATAATCATAATACAAAAGCCTTTATAAAAATTTTGACTATTTTACCCAAAAAAAGATTATAGAATGATTAGTTTTTCTCTGACATCTTCATAAGTTTTTGCATCAAGTTCTATCGTTAGCTTTGTTTGCGGGATTTCATCGACAATAATAACCGGAGTTAAATCATAATTTGCAGATGTTAAAACAGCCCTAAACTTCAACTCTTCTTCAACAGTCGGCGGATTAAATATCAGTTCTACAACTCTTTTATATCTAAAATCACACGCTAAGTTAAAAAACTCTAAAGTTACGAATTTTATCTCTTCACGATTAAAATAGCCGATACCATTATGCAAAAATTCTACCGTCCCTTGTGCCTTTTTTCTAGGAAGCGTTGAGTAAAAAAGTGCGTACGCGGGAATGACCTCATTTTTTTGTGAAATAAGTTTGAAGTTAAATTGGCGGTAATTTAAAAATTTCTCTTTTATGATTTTATAGTCGATATTTTTATCTTCAAGCTCATTACGGTATTTGTACATATAAAGTCGCTCCTCTATGGAAGCGGGCTGGATTTGATTTGAAACAGAGGAGAACATCTCATCCATAAGACGGTCTTGCTGTTCTCTTTGCATGGTAAGTCCGTAGATGCAGCCGCAATAGTCCTGACGGTAAAGCTGTTGCTCTTTTGTGACACGACTTTGATCCTGTGTTCCGCCATCTTTTCTATAATCATACGCAATAAATTCAACACCGTATTTTTTAAAAAAAATATCACCGCTTTTTTTAAGCTGTTCTTGTGATTTTAACGGACTTACAAGCAGTGTGGTGGTTATGCTTTTTTCACCGAGTTCAAGAGCTTTTTTTGCACTTACCTCAAATCGTTTATCGAAGCAAACTTCACATCTTTTACCTTTCTCCGGCTCATTTTCTAAGCCCCTTACCGCTTCCATCCAGTTTAAAAAATCATACTCTCCCTCAAGGAGTTCGATACCCAGTTTTTTACATGATCGCTTAACATCAAGCAGACGAAGTTGATACTCTGAATATGGATGAATATTTGGGTCGTAGAAGAAGCCGATAAGCTTCTCCTGTGGATAGTCGTGTTGAAGTTTTTCTAAGAAAAAGTGTGAATCTACGCTACAACAAATATGTACCAGCATCTGTGACTTAATTCTCGAAAAACTTGTTTTTCGTAGCTTTAGGGGGTTGTAAGGGACATTTGTCCCTACCGCTAAAATGGGCTTTGCTTATTTTAGTGTCTATCATCAGTGGTTTCGAAAATCTCGATAGAGTTGATTGCATCTTGACCTTTGATGCTGTCTAAAACTTTAAAACTCTCTGCATCATCCTTTTCAATTGCACCAAAAACTGTATGAACACCGTCTAAATGCGGAGTTGCAACAAAAGTGATGAAAAATTGGCTTCCGCCCGTATCTCTTCCTGCATGAGCCATAGAAAGCGCTCCTCTTCTATGCTTAGTAGTATTTTTCTTAGTCTCACACGGAATTGCCCAGTCAGGTCCGCCTGTTCCTGTTCCATGAGGACAACCGCCTTGAGCCATAAAACCCGGAATTACGCGGTGAAAATTTAGGTTGTTGTAAAAACCGGTATTTGCCAAATATGCAAAATTTGCAACAGTGTTTGGAGCTTCCTCAGGAAAAAGTTTCAACCAGATATCGCCCTTACTTGTAGAGATTTTTGCACACTGAAGTTTGTTTAACTCCTCAGCACTTAAATCATATGTTTTTAATTTTCTTCCAAACATTTCTTACCCTTGTTAATTTTTTTGGAATTATAATCTAAGTTTAATAATATATAATCTTACACATGAAAATAAAATCACTATTTCAAAACATAACAATAAAACAGGCTAATATTTTTACAATTTTGGTTCTTTTTTTATTTACTATGATTTTCGTCGGTTTGCTCGTAGAAGATATTTATAAAGATTACGAAAATACTATCGTACAAAGCTCTTTTATGAATTTTGAAAATATCAACAGTAATGAACTTTTACAAGAAAAACAGCAAAAATTAAAATCTGTCTTGATAAAAAGTGTTTTAGCGATTGTGACACTATCGTTTATTATCTTTGCAATATTTTTGGGATTAAACAACCTCTTTAACAAACTTCTTCAAAGAGATACGCAAACATTTTTGGATTTCTTTAAAAGAGCCGTTGACAAAGAAGAAGCCATAAACTCAAACGCCATATTTTTTCAAGATTTTAAGATAATGGTCGGTTATGCAAATGAGATGGTTAGTAAGATAAATGAGCAAAAAAATATACTTCAAGAACTAAATCTATCCCTTGAAGAGAGAGTCAAAAAAAAGACGGCGGATTTACTGCAGATAAATGAAACTTTGCAAGAAGAGAAGACATTTTCACAAGACTTGCTTAAAGCTCAAAAAGAGTTTTTGAGATATACGGTTCATGAGACAAATACGCCTCTTAGCGTTATTTTAACAAGTATCGAGCTTTATGTCATGAAACATCCAAAAGACAGACAGCTCTCAAAAATAGAAGTTGCGGTAAAAAATATCTTTAGTATTTATGATGATTTGAGTTATTTGGTAAAAAAAGATCAGATAGAGTATAAAAAAACAGTCATAAATTTTAAAAATTTCCTAAACAGCAGAATAGATTTTTTTAGTGAAGTTGCAGAGCTCTCACGCATATATTTTGATTATGAAGAACCAAAAGAAAAGTTTCATATATACTTTAATGAAACAAAACTTCAACGAATTGTAGATAACACTATAACAAATGCAATAAAATACACGCTGCCCAATGAAGTAGTACATGTAAAACTAATAAAAGTAGGTACATATGTGGAGTTTTTAGTAAGCAGTAAATCTAAAATTATACAAGATACGCAAAAGGTTTTTGAGGCATATTATAGAGAAGAGAAGAGCAGAGACGGCTTTGGACTTGGACTTAGACTTGTAAAGAGTATATGCGAAGAAGAGAGTGTGGAAGTTGATGTTACCTCAAACGACTCTTTGACAACATTTAGCTATAAGTTTAAGGTAATGGGGGAGTAATGAAAATTTTGCTTTTAGAAGATGAGATAATGTTAAATGAATCCATCTGTGAGTATCTTGAATCTGACGGGCATCAAGTGGAGAGTTTTTTAGATGGTCTTGAAGCATTTAATGCTATAAAAGAGAACTCCTATGATTTGCTGATTTTAGATATAACCGTTCCAAACTTAGATGGATTATCGTTTTTAGAGAAGATTCATGCACTAAAAATACATATTCCCGCTATCTATATAAGCGCTTTAGTTGATATTGAAGATATTTCAAGGGCTTATAATCTTGGATGCAACGACTACCTGAAAAAACCTTTTCATTTAAAAGAGTTGTCTCTTAGAGTAGATAGAGTAAATGTTTTTAATAATACACCCAGAATCCATCTAAGACTCTCCAAAAACTACAGCTATGACCAAGAACATAGTACACTACTTTTCAACCAAGAGCCGCAAATACTTACAAAAAGACAATCTCAAATCATAGATTTGCTCTCCCGTAACCGCGGGAGAGTTGTTGATTTTGAACAATTCCAAACCTATGTATGGAGCGAACAGATAGTCGACAACGCCACAATCAGAGCAGAGATAAACAGACTAAAAAAGTTTCTCAAAGAGGATGTTATTATCAATGTGCGTGGTATGGGATATATGATAGATAAGCCATAGCACCTTATTTACGGGTATTAAATTGCATTTGTACCGTTTTTGTACCGTTTTTCTAAAAAATTTATTCTCATTTTTTCTTGCTTAGGAATATAATGAGTGTAAATTTTTAGAGTTATGTCAAGGTTTTTATGTCCTAACATAGACGACACCCAAAGAGGCTCAATTTTATTATTTAACATCATACTTGCAAAAGTATGTCTAGTGTTGTGTAAGCTTCTTTTTTGTAAACTTACTTTGTCTAAAATTTCTCTGTATGTATTGTAAAACAAAGAATTATTTGCATAGTGAGATACTTTATCAGATTTTGTAAATACAAATCCATTCTGCAATCCAGTTTCTAACCTTTGAGTTTCAAGATAATTTCTAGCCATTGGCAACATCTCTATATCTCTTTTACTAGACGATGTTTTAGGCTCATTAATGAAACCTTTAGATAATGTTTTAGTTATAGATATCGTTTCCGTTTCAAAATCTATATCACTCCATTTTAAGGCTAGTATCTCTCCACTTCTCGCACCAGTAAAAAAAGAAATTCCCAAAAAATTTCTATATTGACCTTTTGCAGATGATAATATCAAATCTATTTCATCAAGCGTAAAAGGCTTTTGCTCTTTTGGAACTTGATTTACTTTTGGAAGTTTTATCACACTAACAGGATTAGACACTATATCTTCATTTAAAATTGATAAGTCAAAGAGCTCTTTTAGTATAAACTTAGCACGATTAAGAAGAGTTCTGCTAAAACCCTCATCGGCTATACCTTGAAAAAAATCTTTTATGTGGATAGGCTTTACATCTACAATTTTTTTATCTCCAAAAAATGAAGATATTCTACGAAATGAACTTTCGTAAGTTTTGAGTGTGTTATGCCTTACATTTTTGCTTTTTTCAAGTATAATTTTATCTAAGTAATTATTTACTGTAGGTGCTTTATACTCTTGATTAAACCCCAAGTTTTCATTTAAAGCACCGCTTCTAAATCTGCTAATTATGATATTTCGATTAACTTTTGTATCTTTCAATTTGGAAGACTTAAAATTATCTCCAACACCATAATATAAGACACCATTTCTATTTTTAAATCGTAGTTTTTTCATACACCAAACCCCTGTCTAGTTGTAATCTAAACTCGATAACAGCCTCTTCTATAAACACAAGTATTTTACCGTTTTTTCGATAAAAATGTTTGCCATCAATTAGCAAACCAGTACCCATATACCTATTTACGGTACTTTCTGATTTATTTAAAAATTTCGCCACTTCTTTTTTTGTGGTCAATGGCGGAGTGAATTTTTTAAGCCTCTCTTCCATAGCTTCAATTTTGTTTAGCAGTTTTGGGATAAGTTCTAAGTTTTCAAATGCTCTTATATCCATTATGCAGCCTTTTTATACTCGTTTATAGTATGCACTTCGATATTTTCATTACGCATATATAAAAGCTCGCTATCATCCCATATCTCCATTATCTTGTCACTATCAATAGTTGCCAATACTTTTAAACTGTTGCCTTTTCTGATTTGAGTTAACGCATACAGCGTAAATCTATGATTAAGTAGTCTATGAAGATACATAGGAGCAGTTGAGCGACTAGAACAAAATCTATTTATACGATTTTTAATATACCACGCATTGAGATACTCATCATCTTGTGTGATATGGTCTTTGGATTTTGGGAGCGTTTTATTTATATATTTCATTATGTAGCTTTTGGCATTTTGTATATCTTTTACAAACTTATTTGATTTTGAAAAATATAAATGATTAAAAGCTTTTTCTACCCTTTCTATCCTATTGGTTGGAATAAATAAGAGTATATGAGCGTGAGGAGTTCCGTCTTTGTGAGGCTCATTTACTCGGTAGTACATCCTTTGATTTTTGGATAAATCCTTTAATGACCTATCTTGCCTAAGCTTAGCCCACATCTTAGTTAATATCTTTATGGCTTCTCTTGGCTCTATACCGTTATACTTTGGATTTTTGACAAGAGTCGTATCTTTTTCTGATTTTTGTTTCATAGGATGAAATTCACTCGGAAGAGTTATAGTCAAAAATACGGGGGTAAGATTTGCGCTTTCGGCTTCTTTTTGCAAGGTGTCAATGCGGTTTTGAATTTCAGCATAATATCTTTGCGGATTATGGTTTGATGATATTACGCACTCTTTGAGTTTAAGAGTGTTGCCAGTTGTTTTATCTCTAATATAGCCATACTCTAAAAAATCATTTTGTTTTTGAATCTTAAGCTTTACGGATACTAAATCACTTCTTGAGACTCCATACTTTTTTAAGATGTCCACATCTTTTTTATAATTAGTCAAGGAGCGATTATCTCGCAAATCCTTTCGTGCGTATACGCACGAAGAGTTTTGCTCGACATCGCTCTGATACTCTAAAGAAGCAATCATTTTATACTTCTTTTAGTGTTTTAATTTCAGGAAATGCACCTTTTAGATAATCAGTTATGATTTGATAATCATCTAAATCTAATGAGCCGTGAGCATTTAAGCCGTCTAAAACTTTGACTAAGTTTTTTATTTTTGACTCTAAAACAACATTTGAGTTTTTAAACTCTTTTTCTGTATCATTCATTGTTTCTTTCCTTTAGTAGGGTTTTGAAATACCATAGGGAGTTTTCCGTCAAGATTCACTCTCTATGTGTTCTTATTAGCTCTATTAAGAGCAACATCAAAGAAAAAATATAATGCTCTGTTTCAAACATTTATCTAACGCCCTCATTTCATTCAGTTGTTCCCACATTTTTATAAATAAAAATCGTGGCTTAATTGCTTACGAAGAAACTTACACTAGATTTAGATAAAAAACTACATTTAACTTGTATTTTCTTACCTACTTGATTTTTATACTCTGATAATTTTTCAATAGGGATACTTATATCCTGCATCTCTTGTTTAATGCTTCCGTTTGATAGCTCCGTATCTACTAAAAATTGTAATACCGGTTTACCTTTTGTGACCTCTCCCGACTCCTTGTCACGAAAATCAGGTTTTAAATATGTTGATAGCAACATTCCCTCAATTATTACTTTCACTTACTAGCTCCTAAAATATTTTTTAGAACTTTATATCTATCAACTAATGTAACTAAAAAATCGTGATTATGGTCAACAACACTAGGTTTAAAAGAAAAACCATCAATATTAAAACCGTGCTGAGGATTATCAAACTCAATAACTTCAGTAATATCATTAGAAACTTTTTTAAACTCTTGATACAGTTCATAACTGTTATTACTTACAGAACCATTCAACACATCACTCAAAATGGATGATATTAAATTATTCATTGAAACATTATTTTCTTCCGCAATTGCTTGCAACTTTTGTTTTATATAAGCAGGAACTTTTAAGCTAATAGCTTCTTTTTCTTGCTCTTGTATCTTCGCTTGCTCAATGGCTTCATCTAGACTCATAATTTCTCCTTGAAATTAAATATTAATTTGGATATTAAATCCATTTAAAAATTATAGTAATTTAAAATAGAAATGTCAAATGAATTTAATTTAATATTTCTAAATGAATTTTTTTGTACTGTTTTTTGTACCGCTTTTTAATAAGAACAAGTGAGATATTAAATTTAAGTGTTTATAGAATGGCTATTAATGAGTAGATAATTAGGCTATATGCTTATCATACATTTGTTTCAATTTGAAATGATAGATAAGCCGTAAATATCTACGGATTGCTACTTAATCAATAATCATCCTTTGGGGTCGATTCTTGAATAGTTTTGTAAAAATAGCCTAGCCCCACGAACATAATTGTAGTGCCAATGAGCAGATAAAAAGCTGATACCATATTTGATAGGTCTCCAAGAGCAATCTTAAATACCACCATCAATGTTTCGATAGATAGGGCTATAATGATAGAAATTAGAAATTTCCCCAATACTTTATATCGTTTATCCTCGGATTGATGAAACGAGTGGAACACCACCTCATGTTCAAATATCTGTTTTGCAAGGTCGTAAATCGCTAATCCTAATGTTATAGAGATAATCGATCTAAATATATCGTGCAAAAAATCTGCGGTTGAGAGAGAAAACATCAGTAAAAAAAATACAAACACGCCATATCCGATAAGAGCAATAGAAACTAAAGCCAGAGAAGTTGAGCCAAAAAAGTAGATAATCCGTTTGATTTTATCGTAAAAACTGTTATACTCTATAAGCTTAAGTTCCTCTAATAGATGAATCAGATTTATGTCAAAGACATAGTATATAGAATCGACTAAGTGAACGACTGACACACTTGCTTTTCCCGTCTTATAGTGGATATAAGGATTGGAAATATATATACTGTTTTCATCAAGATGAAGCTTCATAAAGTAGTGACCTTTATCACTTCCTATCTGTTTGGAATCAGACTCTTTTCTAGACATTATAGGCGTTACCTGTTTAAATTCAGAATTTACGCCATACATTAACTGAATATAGCGATATTTTTTTAGTATACCGGCAGACTGTTCTATATAATTTTTAGGCAAGCTATCTATAAGCGTTTTAATAAAAGAGTCTACATTGATTTTTTGTGCTCTATAAGCATTTATAACTTCTTTCATAGTTACCATCCTTTTCATAATTTAATTATTATATGTCAAAAGTAACTATTATAGTATAAACATTTTATAGATTTTTGTTAAGAAATCTAGAGAATTTTTTTTAAGCCAAACTAAATAATAGCAATATATAAACTATAAAAATATCACTAAAGAGCTATTTATTTTAAAAAGAGTTACCATTCTACCTATCTTGTAAAGCTATAAAGTGGGGTCATTCCACAGTGACGCTCTTTTTTTAAAACTTTTCAATCACTTTTTTTGTCTCGTCGTATCCTATTTTTATCAAATCTTTCATCTGTGACATATCTATGGCATTAAAATTGGAAAGGTTTGGTTTTATGAGGATATCTGCCTCTTTGGTTTGAATTTTTTTATTTGTTTTTACCAAAAAATTAAAACTATTATACAAAATCTCAATAATATTGTTCGGCTTTTTATGAGCATGCTCACAAATCAAGTCTACGCCGATTACGAAATCAACATTTTTATCTTTTAAACAGCTAAGCGGAATATTTTCTACAATTCCGCCGTCTACCAAAAACCTACCCTCAATCTCAATCGGCACAAAAATCCCCGGTACACATGTGCTTGCCATAACCGAGTCCAAAACGCTTCCCTTGTCCAAAACTACCTTTTCGCCGGTTGTAATATCGGTTGCTACTATACTAAGAGGTATCTTTGCATCTTGGATATTTTTTTCACCGATGTTTCGTTTTATCATCTCGCCTATTTTTTTATTTGATAAAAAACCGTATTTTGAAAATGTTAAAGACGATAAATTTTTCCACTCAAATCCCAAGACGATTTTTTCTATCTCAATTGCGCTTTTTCCAAAGGCATACAAAGATGCTATTATGGCGCCTGCACTTGTACCGCTTATAGATTTTATCTCAACTTGATGCTCTTCTAGCGCCTTAAGTACGCCGATATGCACTGCACCCAAAACTGAACCGCCGCCTAACGCCAAAGCTATTTTCTTCCCTGATTTATTCATCTTTTCTCATTTTATAATTAAAAGGCACTTCAAACTTCAATTAAAAAATTGTATCTAAAAATAACATAATCGCAAATGGCGAATCTGAATAATTGTTACATTTTTACTCATCATACAAATCTATAAGTTCAAAAAGTAACTTTTCTTACCAATGCTATGTTCATGCTATTTTTCTGCTTTAGGATTAGAGTGTTTAAAATTCACAGGGGAAATTAGATGAATAAAAAATTGATATTAAGTACGGTTACGATTGGTCTTCTTGGTTCATTAAATGTTAATGCGGCGGAAGATTTAAACGGTATGTTTTCTGGCGGCAAAGCAAGCGGACAGATAAGAGAGTTTAGTATCTCTAGAACTATGGATTATAGCAATCCTGCTTTAAGTGACTATACTCGTTCTGCAAATGCGGTAGGCGGTTATCTGAAATATGAGACGGCTGATTATAAAGGGCTAAGCTTCGGAGCTGCGTTTTATACTACAAACGGGTTTTTAAACGATAGTCCTAAAACTGACTATACACAAGTAGACCCGACTCTTCTTGGAAAAAACAATGAAAACTACTCTATGCTTGGAGAAGCTTTTATCCAATACAAAGTAGCAAACAATACACTTAAAATCGGTCGTCAAAAACTAGACACTCCGATGCTTGGAAGCGATGACGCTAGAATGCTGCCGAACTTGTTTGAGGCGTATGTTCTTACAAACAAAGACATAGCTAACACTACACTTACTGCTGCTCATGTAACAAAGTTTGCACAAGGTACATTCGGTCGTGCATATACAGGCGGAATTTTAGCATCAACAGCTGGTTACTCGGTACATGATACTAGAAACCAAGTAGGCGAATTTAAAAATATGGGAACTTATGCAGTCAATAAATCAACTGATGGCGTATCTATTTTATCTGCAACTTACGCAATGGATAAAACTTTAAAAGTTCAGCTTTGGGATTACTACGCTCATGACATTATGAACACTATCTACGGACAAGCTGATTTATCATGGAAATGTTTAGTTACGGATATGGTAAAACCTTCTCTATCTGTTCAAATGATTAAAGAGAGTGATCTTGGCGATGATTTAGCAGGTAAAATAGACAGTTTCTATTGGGCTGCAAAATTTGATGCAAAAATTCAAAACTTTACGGCTTCAATCGCATACTCTCAAACAGGAGAAAATAGCTCAAGTGATGCTGCAGTAAAAAATGCAATCATATCTCCATGGGGCGGTATGCCGGCTTTCACACAAGGCATGGTTACCCGTCATATGTTCTTAGCAGGAACGGATGCAATGAAAATCTCTGCTACTTATGATTTTAAAGATTTAGGTGCAAATGTTTTAGCAACCATCTACTATGCAAACTTTGACATGGCAGATTACAACGGTTATACATACGATGACGCAGATGAGAGCGGTTTTGACATTATATACAATCCAAGTATAGTTAAAAACCTTCAGCTTCGTCTTCGTGCAAACTATGCAAACGACTTCAATGTAAATGCAGCAGGTGCAACAACAGGTTGGGATGAATATAGATTTATCGCTAACTATAATTTTTAAGAGGAAGTTTGATGGTAAATAATCTAAATGTACAAAAGAAGCTAGCACTTATAGCAATATCAACATTAATATCGGTGTTGGTTTTAAGTGCTTTGCTTGTTTTTAATGAAAAAGGCACTATGCTTGATGAAAAAAAGGCAAAACTGGCAAATGTTGTTGAATTGAGCTATAGCTTAGTTGAGGCAGAACATAAAGCTTTTAAAGCGGGTCTTATTGATGAAGCAACTGCAAAGCAAAATGCTATCAATGCTATAAAAAAACTCAGATACAATGGCAATGATTATATCTGGATAAATGATGATACACTGCCTTATCCAAAAATGATAATGCATCCAACTGCTCCGACTCTTGATGGAAAAGTATTAGATGCCGAGAAGTTTAACTGTGCTACACATCTTCAATACGGAATTGATAACAACGACATAATAGCAACTGACGGTAAGAAAAATCTTTTTCAATCATTTGTTGAAGTTACTAATAAAGCTAATACCGGTTTCGTAACATATAATTGGACAAAGCCGCTTGCAAACGCTGGAGCAACTACAGAAACATACCCTAAGCTCTCGTATGTTAAAAAATTTAATGAGTGGGGAATGATACTCGGAAGCGGTGTCTATATAGATGATATTGAAGTACAATTTTATAAAAATGTAATGCATGCAGGTCTTTATATTTTAGTGATTATCGTTCTGCTCTCACTACTTTTTATTACTGTTATGAACGATATTGTCCACAAAATAAATGGTTTTAAAGAAGGATTGCTATCATTTTTTGCCTATTTAAGCAGAGAATCATCACAAGCAAATCTTATAAAAATAGATTCTCGTGATGAATTTGGAGATATGGCAAAACTTATTAATCTAAATATTGAAAAGACGCAAAGAGGGGTTGAAGAAGATAGAAGACTGATAGATGAAACCATAGCTGTTTTAGGTGAATTTGAACAGGGTGATTTATGTCAAAGACTTGAGTTAAGTGTTTCAAATCCTGCTTTGATGCAACTAAAAACCGTACTTAATAATATGGCTTCTAATCTTGAAAACAACATAAGCAATGTGCTTATAATTTTAGAAGAGTACTCTAGTTATAACTACATGGGTAAAGTAGATGAAAAGGGATTGAAAGAGCATATATTAAAACTGGCAACAGGCGTTAATACACTTGGAGATGCTATAACTCATATGCTTTTTGAGACGACTACAAACGGTCTTACTTTGGATGAGAGTTCCAATCTTTTACTCTCTCATGTAGACAAACTTCATAAAAGCTCTATAGATTCTGCACACTCCCTAGAAGAGACATCTGCCGCAATGCAAGAAGTAAGCATCTCGATTGATTCTATTTCACAAAAAACACAAGAAGTGATTGTACAATCTTCAGATATTAAATCAGTTATAGGAATTATAAGCGATATAGCAGAACAGACAAATCTTTTAGCACTTAATGCTGCCATAGAAGCTGCAAGAGCAGGTGAACATGGAAGAGGATTTGCCGTTGTTGCGGATGAAGTAAGGAAACTTGCAGAACGAACTCAGAAGAGTTTAGGGGAGATAAATGCAAGCGCAAATCTATTGACACAATCAATAGACGAGATAGGCGATGCGATGTCTAAGCAAAACCATAATATTTCATATATGAGCCAAACTATTGCGGCAATAAGCGAGACTGTTCTTGGCAACACGGCAATAGCCAATGAAACATACGATGTATCGTATGGCATTGATAAGATGGCAAAAGAGCTTATTTCCGATACAAGTGACAAAATATTTATCGGTAAAAATGAGTGTAGAAGCAGATTTGACTATCCAAAAACTAGTAATAATAAAAATTATATGCAGAGGCAATCTGTATAAAAAGTTTGACTTATGTTACGCACTTCTTTTATAAAAGTGCGTAAATATTAAGTTGTAGGTAAAGAGAATTTTTGAGTTATTAGCTCTCCGTCATTGTTGAAAAAGAGATAGTAAAGCCAATCTTTTTTAACGCTTAAACCTGCTAAATATCTGAGTGCCAAATTTGCTTGAAGCGAGGCGATGTGCATAACAATCGGAGCGGCGATTCCTGCGGGAGTTTGAGAAGAGATTTTAAAAGCATCTTTAAATGACGAGTGTTCAAAAAAACAGACTTGACCGTGAAAAGCCTCTACGCTTCCGTAAATCCAAGGTAAATTTTTATTTTTACAGTAATCATCTATCTCTGCACGGGTAGGGAGGTTGTCGGTCGCGTCGATAATCAAATCGACGGTTATATTTTTTTTAGTAAACTCTTCAAAACTACACTCATGGGAGATAGCTTTTACAAAAGGGCATCTTTGCTCAATTAACTCTGCATTTAAAAGAGCTTTGTTCTTACCCTCATCACCGATTTTAAAAGCGATTTGGCGGTGGATATTATGTACAGAGACTTCATCGAAATCAACCAGATGAATTTCGCCTATACCGCTAGAACCCAGTGCAAAAGCAAGTGAACTGCCAAGTCCGCCGGCACCGATAATTGCTATCTTTTTATTTTGGAGCAGGTTTTGCGTATCTTCTCCCCAAAGTTGTACTTGACGGCGAAAATAGCTCATCATAGTGAATCTCTTCTTTGAATCATCTCTTTAAATCCCCAAGATTTTCTAGCATGAAGAACCTCAGAGTGGCTCATATCTACAATCATCAGTTCTTCTTTGTTGCCCAGATGCTCTAATAGCTCACCGTTTGGAGAGGCTAAGAGCGAATCGCCGTAAAAATTCCAATTATGTTCTTTATCTGCATATTCTCCGATTCTATTTGCTCTTAAAATATAGCAGTTATGAGTAAAAGCACGGGAGAGTATAACTGTTTTCCATCTCTCATAAGAGTCAAAAGTAGAAACACTTGGAAGTAAAATACAATCAACACCTTTAGAAGATATTTGAGTAAACATTTCGTCAAAATGGAGTTCAAATCCGCTCATAAGAGCAAATTTAAAACCGTCTACTTTGAACATAAGAGGTGCTTCAATCGCTTTTTGTTCATTTGCAAAAAATTTCTCTTCGTTCCAGTGCGGATAGTTTATGAGAAGCTGCTGTTGATAGTAAGCGGTAGAAGTAGGAGAAAATTTTGCGACTGTTTTATAGATTTTGCCTTTTTTTACTATAACAAGAGGAGCTATGATTGTCATTTTGTAGCTATTTGCCAACTCTTTTAGGACTTTTATCTGATGCTCGGCTTGCTCTTGTATCATGGACGAGGAGAGATTTTGCAACTCTTTAAAAAAAGGGTTTAGTATATATTCGCCCAAAAGCAAAACTTTAACACCTTGTTTAGAAGCTATACGGATATAGTTGTAAAGTTTTGTCGAGCTCATTCCCTGTGCGCTGAGTTGAAGTACGGCCGCTCTCACTGTTTGCCTTTTATTTCGGTGATTTTTATCTGTGCCTCTTCAAGTATCTTTTGCGCTTCTGCAAGTTCGCTCATTCCTCTCTCATACGCTTTTACGCTGTCTGAGAGTGTAATCTCCGGATTCATTAGAGTTTCTAAAACTTTTTTTGCACTCTCTAGTTTTGATTCAAAAGCTCCGCTTTCTTCAGTAAAGCCTTCGGCTTCTTTAGTAAAAGCTCCGCTTTCTTCAGTAAGACTTTCTGTTTTTTTAGCCATTTAAGATATCCCTTACATACTCTTCAAATTTATCGACCTCGACTAAAAAAGCGTCATGTCCATAATCGCTCTCTATATCGATATAAGTATGATTTTGATTGCCGATTTTTTCAAGTGTATCGCTTATCTCTTTCATTTCGATATTTTTAAATAGCAAATCATTACTAAAACTCATAAGATGTAACTCACTGCTTACTTTTTGCAGTGCTTCGCTTAGTGAGTCAAATCCGCGTGAGAGATCATAAATATTTATAGCTTTTGTTATGTAGAGGTAGGAGAGCGGGTCAAACCATTTTGTAAAATTATAACCGTTATACTCCAAAAATAGCTCCACTTGAAACTTGCCGAATAGTTCATAAAGTCCGTCGGTGTTTTTATACTCTCTGCCGAATTTACTCTGCATAGACTCGGGTGATAAAAAGCTGATATATCCCGCCATTCGTCCTACAGCCATGCCTGAGAGACCGTTTTTTTTAATTGTTTGGCTATCGTAATACCCGTCTTTAAAATCAGGGTCTTTTAGGATTGCTTCTTGAGATATTTTGTTAAAAGCGATAGCCCAAGGCTGTGTTGCATGAGTTGTTGCCATGGAGATGATTTTTGATGCAAAATTCGGGTAAGTGATTGCAAATTGAAGTGCTTGCATACCGCCCATTGAGCCACCGATAATAGCATATACATTGTGTATGCCGAGTTTATCAAAAAGAATTCTTTGCGCTTTTACCATATCTTTTATGGTTACAACCGGAAATTTGTAACGATATGGATTGTGATGTGGATATTGTGGACTCATAGGACCTGTTGAACCAAAACAGCTGCCGATTACATTTGTGCATATTACAAAATATTTGTCAGTATCCACCGCTTTGCCTGAACCGATAAAATTGTCCCACCATCCGGGTTTTTTATCATTTTCATATATTCCCGCGCAGTGGTGAGAACCTGTGAGTGCATGGCAGATAACAATGACATTGCTTTTGTCATCGTTAAGCTCGCCATAAGTCTCATAAGTTATGTCATAAGGCTCTAAAATTCGCCCACTCTCCAAGTAGAGAGGGTTTGTAAAATGCTCGGTATATGTTTTTAGGTTCAATGACAACTTTTAGACTCTTTTTTAAAAATAGTATTGCAATTTTAGCGAAAATGGCTTAAGTTATTGCTTCTTATTTTTCTAATTTCCATCCGCTCATAATCTCTACTGCTTTATCATACTCTAACTCTTCTATCTGTTTTTTCCACTCTGCCAGTTCGTGCGCATCTACTATCGTATTTAAGTTTTTAAAAAGAGAATCTATCTTTTTATATTCTAGCATATCCGATTGAGAGATAGTCTCTTTAACATCATAAAAGAGTTTTTTTAACTCCTCACCATCTAGTTTCTCAAATAAAACATCACTTGTCTCGTGCAAAACAATCTCTTTAAGTTTCTCTTGAGTAATATTTATCGCAACTCTTAATTGTTCTATGTCGCTCTTTGTTATCTCTTGCTTTGATTTATACTTTGCATCCATATCTTTACAAATTTCATAGAGTAGATTTGCTCTTAGGTTGCCGCTTAAGCCTTTAAGTGTATGAACAAGAGAAGGTGCCGCGTCGTTATTGTCTGATATAAGCGTTGTTATATCTTTAAATTTATTTTCGACTTCTTGAGAAAAATTTCTTAAAAGTTTATTTATTAACTCTTTAGAGCTGAAAATTTTCTCCAAATGCTCTATATCAAGAATTTTATCTACTTTTATAGGTTCTGATATAGTTTCTTGGATTTTGAAATCTACTTGGCAAAACTTTGCAATCGTTTTATAAAGCTCGTTCATATCTATGGGTTTGCCTAAATGGTCATTCATGCCTGCATCCATAGCTTTTTGCTTATCCTCTATCATAGCAGCTGCCGTAAGCGCTATGATAGGTATATTTTTATCACTCTCTCTAATGATTTTCGTTGCTTCATAACCGCTCATAATCGGCATTTGTAAATCCATCAGAATAAGGTCGTAGCTAGAAGGATTTGCAAAGTATTTCTCAACTGCCTCTTGCCCGTTATTTGCCATATCTACATTTATTGCTACGCGGTTTAACATCATTGATGCCACTTCTTGATTTATTTGATTGTCTTCAACGAGCAGTACTCTGATACCGCTAAAATTTGGAAGTTTTTGTATCTCTTGGGATACATTTCTATCAAAATCAGGTCTATCCCAAGACGCTACTTCAAATTCCAGTTCAAAACTAAATGTCGTTCCCACGCCCACTTGACTCTCTGCTCTTAATACGCCGCCCATTGCTTCTATAATTTTTTTAGATATAGTAAGCCCAAGACCGGTTCCGCCATATTTTCTCGTGGTTGATGTATCTGCTTGAGTGAATGGAGTAAATAGTTTTTTTAGCTGTTCTTCGCTGATGCCGATTCCGCTATCCTTTACGCTAAAGAAGACAATTGCTCTTTTTTCATCAATCTTCTCTTTTAGCGAAACATCCAGTGACACGCTTCCGCCATGGGTAAATTTTATCGCATTGCTTATAAAGTTGGACAGTACTTGAGTAAGTCTAAGCTTATCGCCGATAATTACAAACGGCACAATCTCTTTTACCTCACAATGCATATTAAGAGATTTTTTTATGGCACCCTCTAAAAACATAAATTTAAGCTGCTCCATAACATCAACTATTTTAAAACTTTTATGCTCTAGCTCAAGTTTTCCTGCTTCTATCTTAGAGTAGTCAAGTATATCGTTTATGATTCCTAAAAGCATCTTTGAAGAGCTGTTTACCTTGAGCAGAAGATTTTTTTGTTTATCGTCAAGTTTTGTATCAAATAGAAGCTCGCTTAGTCCTATAATCGCATTCATAGGAGTTCTTATCTCATGGCTCATGTTCGCTAAAAACTGGCTTTTTGCTTTGTTTGCAAGCTCTGCTTTTTCTTTAGCTTCTTTTATGGCTATCTCTGCTTCTTTAAGTCCGGTTTGATCAAACATATAACCTCGTATGGAAGTTAAATTGTTTTTTTCGTCTCTTACGAGATGTGTAAAATCGTAAAACCATCTATAACTGCCGTTTTTTAATCTTAAGCGGTAGGATTGCTCAAAGTTGTTTATGTCGTTTTCTATGTAATATGTAACTTCTTTAGAAATTCTCTCTATATCTTCAGGATGAATAAGATCTGCATATAAAAATGCCTCATTTTGCATCTCCTCTTTTGAATAACCGAGAATATCTAAGCAGTTTGACGATATATATTTAACAGGCCAGTTTTGCGACGGATTCCATTTTATAGTCATAACTGGACCGCTTGAGAATAGTTTTCTCTCCTCCTCAAGCGCGTTTAGTACCATTTTTTTCTCTGTAATGTCTCTAAATACGACTATGGCTCCTCCGTCGTTTGTCGGGGCTACCGTTAAGTTGACGGCAAAAAATGAACCGTCTTTTTTTATAAAATAGTCTTCAAGTTCTTGGGTTTGTCTATATTTTATAGTTAGATAGATAGGACACTCTTCATGTGCATATAGTGAGTTATCCGGTTTATGATGATGAAAAAGGTCATGTTGATGTGTGCTTAGAATCTCATTTTTCGTAAAACCGAGTAAATTAATAGCGCTTTGATTTACAAAAGTGCACATTCCATTTTTGTCAACTCCGTAAACTCCATCACCTATAGCGTCTATCATAGTAGCTCGCTGCATAATGGACTCTCGTTCTTTTTGTGCTATTTTTGACTCTGTTTCTTGAACTTGTCTATATGATTTTATGATATAGACGATATTTCCTAAAATAAGAAAAATAAAAACAATACTAAAGACAAAAAGGATAAATATTACCTCTCTATCCAGCTCTTTTTCATTACTCTCCAATTTTGTGAGCAACTCTTTTATCTCTTTTTGCAGCAGTACATATTTTTGGAGCGAGATTGTATCGGCTTCATGGGCTTCAACTCCCCTTTTTTCAAGTGAAAGCGATGAAGCAATAACGGCGTTTTTAAAAAAATTTATATAAATTGCTTTTAGTTCTTGAGTTTCAAAGTCATGCTGCATTAAAAGATTAAGAGTGTGTATAGCTTTTTTTGAAGAGATGGCGGCTTCTGCTAAATACTTGTCATCCCCTATATGAGCGCTTCTATAGAGGTTTGATGCAACTAAAACTATCTCTTTGTCAAACTGATTTACATAACTTCTATGCAGTAAAATATCCCTATTTTTTTCATGCACAAAGTTGTAAACTATAAAGAGAGCTATTAAAGAGATAGTTAAGACAAATATATTTGAGATGATGATTTTTGAGGTGAGAGATGTTTTCACTATTTTACTCTTATAAAAAGATTTTGTTCAACACTATTTTGACCATACTCTTCAAGCATCCACAAAGCAAACTTCTCTGCCTCTTTGTTCGTTTTTAAAAAAACAAGATTTAGCTCTCTTCTTATAGGATAGCTTTGATTTTTTATATTCTCTTTTGATGGGTTAATATTTTCCAGTGATAAAATTTTTATAGGCAGACCGTGCTTTGAAATAGTGCTAGCAGATCCGGCAGATATATAGCCGATACTATTTGGAATTCCACCTACCCAAACCATCATATCGTTATTCGCTCCTGCTTCCCAAGCCGAGGCATCTATCATCTTTGATTTATCGCTGTTTTTTGGGTTTTGCGGATGAAAAAGTCCTGTGTAATGTTCAAATACATTGAGTGTTCCGCGGTCTAGCTTTTTTGAAAGTAGATGAATTTTCTCATTTTTGCCGTTTAATTTTTGCCAGTTTTTGACCTCTCCCGTATAAATCTCTATCAAATCTTTTTTTGATATATTTTTAAGCGGATTATCGCTGTTAACCAAAAAGGCTAAAGTGTCATAAGCGATTGTTACATAGGAGATAGCACTTTTTTCTTGTGGAGTTAAATCTCTGCTGACCATACCGATTTCTATCTTGCCTGTTGTAAGAGAATCAACCGCATATTGACTCCCGCCGCCGAATGTTTTTATTGATATGCCGCTCTCTTCTTTATACTTCTGAGCAACTTGTTCAATGATAGGCTGTATAGTAGTTGAGCCGACACAGTTTAATACTACATCGCCATACACAAAACTAAACGGGAGTAAAATAATTAGTAAATATCTCATCTGATTAAAATGTTATTACTTTATAATCACTTTGAAGTGCGTTTGTAAGCATCTCTCCGGTGTGGATTGGATCTACTCCAAGTTCGCTCAATCTGTCCGTTACGCCGTAATCATCGCTGCAAACTACGCAAACATTAAACTTTACACCTGTTTGCATAACTGTTTTGACCCTCTCTTGAAGTTCCTCACTCTGCGCTAAAAGTTTTGCCGATGGTCCCCAAATCATGATAGTCGCTTCATCCCAGTAACCTCGTGGAAGCATCACTGAACCGTATAAAAGTATAAGTTTTTTTGCTACCTCTTCATCTGCACTTGACCATACTATAAGAAGTTTATTTTTCATTTTATGCCTCCAATGCCTGTTTCATATCTGCTATCAAGTCCGCTGCACTCTCAAGTCCGCAAGAGATTCTAATAAGCCCTGCAGGAACTCCGCAAGCTTTAAGTTCTTGCTCACTTAACTGCTGATGTGTCGTTGAAGCAGGGTGTGTGATGATGGATTTTGAATCCCCGATATTGACTACCAGTGAGTAAAGTTTTGTAGCATTTACTATTTTTGTAGCCTCTGCCAAGCTACCGACTTCAAAGCTTAAAAGTCCGCTGCATGCACTGCTATCAAAATATTTTTGAGCATTTTTATAGTTTGCATTGCTTTTTAATCCCGGATAGTTTACTTTTTTTACCTTTGGATGTGCTTCTAAAAACTCTGCAAGTTCAAGTGCGTTTTTAGAGTGTTCCCTCATGCGAAGAGAGAGAGTTTCTATACCTTGGATAAATAGCCATGAGTTAAACGGAGATAAAACGGCACCCAAATCTCTAGCTAGCGAGAGTCTTGCTCTAAGCGTATATGGCGGTAAGTTTGTATCGACATATACAAGTCCGTGATAAGATGCATCGGGTTTGTTAAAGTGTTCATAACGAGGATTTGCACGAAGTTTTTCTACTAAACCTTTTCTCTCGACTAAAATTCCACCGATTGCCAAACCTTGCCCCGTCGTGTATTTGCTGGCACTATGAACCGTGATATCGGCTCCATGTTCAAAAGGGCGACACAAAATAGGAGTTGCGACCGTGTTGTCTACTACGGTAAGGATGCCGTATTTGTTTGCGATTTTAGTAATTGCCTCAATGTCTGCTACATCGATGCTAGGATTTGTTAAAGATTCAAAAAAGATAACTTTTGTTTTTTCATCTATGAGAGCTTCAAGAGATGACATATCATGAACATCAAAATATCTTGTCTCTATGCCAAATCTCTTAAGCGTGTGAGTGTTTAGGGTTAAACTCCCGCCGTAGAGTTGTTTTGCACAAACTATATTATCACCCGCTTCGGCAGCATTGGCAATAGCAAAAAAGATAGCACTCATACCGCTTGAAGTTGCAAGTGCGGCTTCACCGCCCTCAAGCATTGCAAATCTTTTTTCAAAAACATCAGTAGTCGGATTGTTAAGACGAGTGTAGATATTTCCTAACTCTTTTAGGGAAAATAGGTCCGCCGCATGTTGCGCATCGCGAAACTCATAAGCTGTTGTTTGATAAATAGGGACAACCATCGTCCCCTGTGAATCTTTTGTGTAGCCTGCATGGAGCGCTATAGTTTGTAAATCCATAATAGTTACCTTTTTTAGTAATATTCTATCAAAAGATAACTAAAATTATTTTGTTAGACCTTTTGCCCACTCTTGCATGATTTGGTGAATCTCCTCTCTTGGAGCCTCCATAAACTCTATGACAATCTTATCTTCAAATTCGCAGATACCTATACTTCTCGGTCTAAGGGCTAAAACTTTAGTGTTTGGTATGGAGGGTCCAAAGCAAAAAATGATATTTCTAGCATCCATTATCCCCTCTGCAATCTCGCCGTTTAATGCTTTTGTGTGTGCATAGTGGTCAAAAAGAGCAATAAACTTTGCTACGGGATGTTTTTCTATCTTATCTTTAAAGTAAGCAACTACTTCATCCATACTTGAGACTCTCATCTCTTCTTTTGATAGCTCTAGACTATAAATCGGGTATCTATCCATAAAAATTATTTTTTTCATTTTTTTCCTTTGTATAATAAAATTAACTCTATTCCTGAATGCAGATCTCTTTTTTTCTTATATGCACTACCGTTTGATAACTTACAATAGATACTATAATCGTTACTACGGACACCATTATATATGAAAAAATCAGCAAAGATATCTCTTTGGTCTGATTATACATAAGCATAGCGCTAATCGCCATTGCCGCTAATGGAAACACAAATGCCCACCAAGATATAAAAAACTTTATTTTTATAAAATTTTTGTACATAAATGCAACTAAAATCGTAAAAAACAGGGCTAAATTAAAAAGCATTAAAGCAAAAGTGTCAATTACGCCAAACATCTTAAAATATGCTATAAAACCAACAGCAGGAGGGGCAATCAGTATAAAAAGCGTAGGCATAAATTTAACAGTCATTTGGCTGTGAAATATAATCCTATTTAAAATAATAGCAAATAAAATTATCCAAAAAAACATCCCGACGCTAAAAAAGTAGATTAAAATACCCAAGTCTGCAAAACCAACTCCTGCAACCGGCACTAAAACATTGCCTACTATGGGTATAAACCATGCCGGATTTGAGTGGTCTAAGAGTTGATTTTGATTTATCCAAAAAGAGACAGTGTGCATTGTTAAGTAGAAGTGCAAGAGAGTTCCCATATACCAAAAAACAGCACTAACAAGAGAAAAATTTTCTTTGTATATGATAGAGAGCATTAACATAGAGATAGAGATAGCGGCAAAAAAGTTTATCCTTATGGGGTGCGAAAACTCATTTTTAACGGCTATCTTGTACTTTGAAATTTTTTTTATATAAATAAGTGAAACAACGATAAATATAATCGTAGTAATGTACATAAGCACTTCGCCTATAACGGATGGAAAATAAAGCCAAAGAGTGGCCTTTTGGTATGTAATCGTAATTCCGCCCAATCCCATCACAACTGCATACATCATAATCGGAAAAAACTTTAGTCTATCTTCCGCATTCTCCATCTTTAGCCTCTTATTATCAGTAGTTATAATTTTTATAAATTTTACTATTTTCTATAATAAAAGTCAATAATTTTTATAATGTTAAGAAATATAAATGCTAAATTTTGTTTTTATGATTTTATAGTTATTAATTCTATTTGTAGTTGTTTGTTGGTTATAATTTTGTAAATAAACTCGGAGGGTAAGTTATGAAATTTATTCGTTTAGCGGTTGTTGCTTTAGTAACGACAAGTATTATATATGCGGGTGATATTAACGGTAATGTGGTAGTCGGCGGTGCGATAGGTGCAGCTGCCGGTTCTGCGGTAGGTTCTGCCATTGGAGGAAAAGATGGTGCTATCATAGGTGCTGGAGCAGGTGGTATTATCGGAGCAGCAATTGCAAGCGATGAAAAACCAAAAAGAAATACTCGAACAAGAGTAATCCAGAGAGAAACAATTCTTATAAGAGATAGAAGTAGAGACCATAATGTACATTATGATCAAGGAAGACATTTAGGACATTATAAAAAGAAACATAAACATAAATATGAGTATAACCGCGATCATGATAGAGATTACGACCGTAATCGCGAACGATATTATGATCATGACCGTTATCGTGGGCGAGATTGGTAAAAATAATTGAAATTTACGAATAAATATAGATTGCCGCACTTGTCATTGCGAGCGAAGCGCGGCAATCTCAATGACAGCGCGGCAATCTACTTTCTTTAGTTATATGTGGTAGTTAGGTGCTTCTTGAGTAATGATAACATCGTGAACATGACTCTCTTTTAGTCCTGCGCTTGTTATCTCGACAAACTCCGCTTTTTCCCAAAATGTCTCTATGTCTTTGCTTCCGCAATATCCCATAGATGAACGAAGTCCGCCCATCATTTGATGAACTATACCTGCGATGCTTCCTCTAAAAGGCACACGACCTTCAATTCCCTCAGGTACGAGTTTATCTGCGGCCGTTCCCTCTTGAAAATATCTATCGTTTGACCCTTTTTGCATAGCCCCGATACTTCCCATACCACGGTATGATTTGTATTGACGACCTTGAAACATAATAGTCTCACCTGGAGACTCCTCAGTTCCTGCTAAAAGCGAACCTGCCATGATACAACTCGCCCCAACCGCTAAAGCTTTTGCAATGTCGCCTGAGTATTTAATCCCGCCATCAGCTACAACCGGAACTCCATGTTTGCGTGCAGCATCGGCACACTCGGCAATAGCAGATATTTGAGGCACACCCACACCTGCAACAATGCGCGTTGTACAGATTGAACCCGGTCCGATTCCAACTTTTACGCCATCCGCTCCAGCTTCAATCAATGCTTCAACCGCTTCAGCCGTTGCAATATTTCCCGCGATAACATCTACTGCCAATGTTTTTTTGATTTCTCTTACCGTATCAAGAATACCTTTTGAGTGACCATGAGCAGAATCAAGAACCAAAACATCAGCACCCGCTTCAACAAGAGCTTTTGCGCGGTCAAGTTGCCCGACACCGATAGCGGCACCCACGATAAGTCTGCCGAAAGCATCTTTATTTGAGTTTGGATACTCAATGCGTTTTTTAATATCTTTTATAGTAACAAGACCTTTTAAAAATCCTTCATCATCGATAATCGGGAGTTTTTCTATTTTGTTTTTATGCATAATGTCAGCCGCATCGTCTAAAGATATTCCTTTATTTGCAGTGATAAGGGGCATTTTAGTCATCACTTCATCAGCTCTTTTTGTCATATCTTTTTGAAATCTCATATCACGATTTGTAAGAATTCCTAAAAGTTTATTGTGTGAATCTATTACGGGAACGCCTGAAATTTTAAACTCATTCATAAGCTCACTTGCATCTGCCAATGTAGCGTCAGGATAGACATAAATCGGGTCAATAATTATACCGCTCTCACTCTTTTTAACTTTTTTAACTTGTTTGCACTGAGTCTCAATATCCATATTTTTATGGATAATTCCGACTCCGCCAAGTCTAGCCATAGCGATTGCGGCTTGATATTCGGTAACTGTATCCATAGCTGCCGAGACCATAGGGATTTTAAGAGAAATATTGCGTGTTAATTTGCTCTCAAGAGAAACCTCTTTAGGCAACACTTCAGAGTACTTGGGTACAAGCAGAACATCTTCAAATGTTAGGGCGCGTTTACGAATTTTCATGACAATCCTTTTAATGGGTAAAAGTTATAAATTCTTTGGATTATAGCTTTTTTGTGGTTAAAAAGAGGTAAAGCGATTTTTTAATTAATAAATTTGGTAATAAAACCAAAACGAAAAATTGTATAATAAGGCGAAAATTGATAATAATTAAGGCTATAAAATGGAGTCAAGAGTACTATTTGTATCCGTAGAAATACCTACAATCATAACTAAAAACGATTTGGAAAAAGAGTTTCCGGGACTTATTTTAACAACTATAGAAAAGTCGCTTGTAGGAGAGATTACAAATGATAAGTTTGTATTTACCACCTCATTTGGAGTTATTACATTTTGCAACTTTAGCCATGATGAGATAAAGTCGTTTCTTGTGCGATTAAAAATAAAAGAGGCTCCGCACTATCAAACGGCACTTGTAAATCAAGACTACCCTATGATTATAGATGCTCTTTACGAAAAACCGCTTATTGACACTCATACTATCAAGTATAATAAATTCAACAAATCCGTAGCTTCCATCATTTCTCTTGCACTCTCTCAAAGCGTCGGACTTGAGATAAGAGAAAAATCACTGGAAAACAAGATGCAAGATAGTAAAAAACTCTACGATAGAATAGAAAATATTAAGGCAAACGATAGAAAAAATCTTATGAATTTTGCAGGCGGTATAGCAAAAGAGAGGTTTGAAATACTTAGTCAGCTCTATTTGTTAGATAAGCCGGATATCGTTTGGGATGATTTGGAGCTTGAATCACTCTACAACCAACTGGCACTTCAGTTGGAACTAAAGTCAAGGTTTGAAGTCATAGAGTACAAAATATCATTTTTAAAAGAGTCTGTGGAGTTTATAACAGATAGAGTAAACCAAAAATCCAGCGAATTTTTGGAGTGGATTATCATTTGGTTGATTGTAATTGAGATACTTTTTTCAACTTATGAGTATATAATAAAACCAAATTTATAGGTGCCTAATAATTTAATCATTTTCGGGTGTTATTTTATTAGCGTTAAGTTCTGATAGCAACTCTAGTTGCAGTTCTTGAATTTGTACTAGGCGGTTCCACTGGTTTGAGAGAAGATGATCTACTTTTTCATGCAGGTGCCTAATTTCTAGTTCGGCTTTGAGGTTTATCTGATAATCATGCTGTGATCTAATACGATCTTTTGCCTCTTGGCGATTCTGACTCATCATTATAAACGGTGCCTGAACGGCAGCAATGCACGAAAGAATAAGATTTAGAAATATAAAAGGGTACGGATCCGGCGGATGTGATATAAACATAAAAGAATTTACCCCAATCCAAATGAGGAGAAAAACAGTAAAGCTTATTAGAAATGCCCAGCTACCGCCGAATGCGGCTATTTTATCCGCCATGCGCTCACCAAAAGTCCATTTCTGGTCAAATTTTGATTCAATATCAAAAGATAGAAGTTCATGTTCTTTAAGACTACGAACTACATCTTGCGCTAGGGAGGATAGTTCACCGTTTTCAGATTCGAGCAGGGATTGAAGATAGTTTTCTCTAAACTTGGCTAAATCAGTTTTGCAAATAAAGTCTTCTGCTGACCAACTTGGGTATGACTTCATTATTTCTGCCGTTATCTCTTTTCTTATCAATTCGCCTGAAACAATATCTTTTGAAAGAAAAGATTTTTTGCAGATAACACAACTTTTTTTAAGAGCGTTCGCCGATGTCATATTAAACCTTTCTTGTTTGGTTAATTTTAATTTATCTTCCCTATAGCGCATGAGATGAAACTTTTAGCTTTTAGTCCGCTTTTTGTAAATGTTCCAAGCTCCTCATCTTCTAGTGGATAACCAAGAGATTTTATTTTTTTGCGAAAATTTTTTTCGGCTTCTTCATCTTTTATCTCAAGCGTGATAACTCTTGGTTCTTGCATTAAGTCAACATCAACTTCGCCGAACTCATCTTTTAGAGCCTCTTTTATAGTGTTTGTACATCCGCCGCATTTTACATTTAGCACTTTGAAACTTTTTTGCATTGTCACTCTCCCTCGTTTATTAGCTAATTGGTAGAGATAAAAATAGTAAATATAAAACTATTGAGCTTTATACCCTATCTCTCTCTCCAAACTAAGCGCTCCATCAAAAAGTGTCTGTTCTTCGTAAGCATTTGCGATTAGCTGAAGTCCTATAGGCATGCCCTCAGAGCTTTTTGAGACAGGCACAGAGATAGCAGGAAGTCCAGCAAGATTTACACTGATAGTATATAAGTCGCTTAGGTACATCTCCATCGGAGTTGATAGCTCTCCAAATTTGTTCGCAGTTGTCGGTGCGACTGGTGAGAGTATCAGGTCAACATTTTCAAAGATTTTTGAGTATTGATCTTTGATGAGGTGTCTTGTTTTTTGTGCTTTTACATAGTAGGCTTCATAGTATCCGCTAGAGAGTACAAAGTTTCCAAGCAATATACGGCGTTTTACTTCATCGCCGAAACCTTGACTTCTTGTTTGTATAAAAGTATCGTTTAGATCTTTTCCTGTAACTCTGTTTCCATAGCGGATACCGTCATAACGAGCCAAGTTTGTAGTAGCTTCCGCAGTTGCAGTTATGTAGTAAGCAGAAATATCATATTTTGCGTCCATTAACTCGGCTTCTACTATCTCATGTCCTGCATTTTTAAGAGCAGTTATCGCTAGTTCATAAGCTTTTTTCACATCATCACTTGCATTTTCTATATGTTTTGGTAAAACGGCAATTTTGAGTTTGCAATCAGGATTTAGTTTATCACTTACTTTGTCATTTTTGTTTGCACTCGTAGAGTCTTTCTCGTCATGTCCGCTTATGATGTCATATAAAATTGCCGCATCTTCGACATTTTGCGTCATTGGTCCTATTTGGTCAAGTGATGAAGCATAAGCTCCCAAACCGTAACGGCTTACACGCCCGTAAGTAGGTTTCATTCCGACAATTCCGCAAAAAGATGCAGGCTGACGGATGCTCCCGCCAGTATCGCTTCCAAGTGCCGCAATAGCAAGACCTGCCGCAACCGCAGCCGCACTTCCGCCTGAACTTCCACCAGGAACGCAATCTTTGTTATGAGGGTTTAGAGTTTTACCGTAAAAGCTAGACTCCGTCGTACTTCCCATAGCAAACTCATCCATGTTTGTTCTTCCAAACGGGCTTAGTCTGCTAGCGAGCATCTTCTCAATTACAGTTGCGTTGTATGGAGCGATATAGCCTTGAAGTATGTTTGAACCTGATGTGATTGACCAATCTTTTACCTGAATATTGTCTTTTATAGCTATCGGCACACCTTCGCCCATGTTATGAACATCTATGTAAGCGTTTAAATCTTTATTTGATTCTATCTTTGTTTTTAAATCATTTTTAAAATTTTCTAGTTCTTCTTTACTTAATTTTAATGCTTCTTTTAATGTAATCACTACTTTTCCTATCTTTATAAATTATGGTGTGTATTATAGCAAAATGTGTTTATTTTTTCTTTAGCGGTATTTTGTAAGATAAAAAAGAGCAAAAACTTAGCTATTTTTTTCTCGTTCAAAGTTCCACTTGGGAATACTTACATATAAAACAAATCAATAAACTAAGATACGCACTCCCAAGCGCAGCATGGGAGCGAGGAAAAAGTGGAGATTCACTCAGAGATTCACTCACAGGGGTGTAAGTTGTGAATTTTTCCCAGGAGGGTTAGGAACAAGGAGTTATTGTTCATATTTTATAAAAACTCTAAATTTTGAGAGTGGAAATAATGAATATTCTGAATTAACAATAGCATATGTTTTGAATCCTTGCTCTTTTTGATATTTTTCAATTTCAACTTTTGCATATGCTTCAGCACCTAAATGGTTTGCACCACCTCCAACAAAAACATCAGCATAATGCATTTTTTTATCTTCATCAAATTGAATAGAACGACCGTACATGGAGAATGTTCCAGGTAATCCATATGCTGCATTATGAGGCAAAGGTTCTGTAGCTTTATTGATAGTTGCACACCCAGTAAATAAGGTTGTTATTAACATTGTATAAAAAAATAAACGCATTACGAACTCCATTAAAGAAATATAGCAATTATTATATCTGATAATATTAAGAAAATAAACATAAAAGTGGACGATACTATTACGCCCCTGATATGAATGACACTAAGTTAAGCTTATTTTTAACATGGTAACCGTGAGTGAATCTCCACTTTTTAAAGTAATCAGCCCTCTAGATTTCTATACTTTTTTCCTATCTTGACAAATGCTACTCCGATGCCTATTATGACGAATTACACCCCTGTGAGTGAATCTCCATTTTTATCACTTTTGAAATCAAAGACTTTGAAACTTTTAAATACGAAGCTATATCAACCTGAGAATATCCATCAAGATAGGCGCCCTGTATGGCAAAGTTTCTGTCAATTTTCGTTTCAACATCCACAAAATGCTCTTGGAATTGTTTCTCTTGCTTTACATGTAAGATACCGTCTTCTTTGAGTATTTTTTGTTTCTCTTTTGTTTTTATATACTCCAACTCTTTCTCACTCATAGGTTCTCCTAAAAATTCGTTTAGAGTTTTGAGGTCAAACTGTTTGATTAAGATAGAATCGCTGCAACATGGGTAGTATTGCTTCGCATTAAAAATCAGAAATGATAATGTGTACGGATAGGTGCTTATTTTATCAATCATAGAGGCTTCAAGAGGATTGTTCTCAATGTATTTGATGAGTGAGTAAAGATAATTTTCAGATGTAATGTATTTTGATTTGTATCTATCTTGCCAGAGATGACCACTGCGTTTGTATTTTTTGTTAAAATATTTTGCATAGTTCGCATTTACGATTCTCATAAAAGTTGATAGATTTTCCTTTTGTGTCTCTATAAGCAAATGATAATGATTGTCCATCAAGCAATAGTCATGTAGCGTTGTCTTATGAAGAATAGCACTTTTATTGATGATTTGTAAAAACATCTCTTTGTCGTCATGACAATTGAAGACATCACAACGATTTACTCCACGATTTATAATATGATGATACCCTGCTAAGTCCACTCTCAATCTTGTCGGCATTTGTCAATCCTATATTTTAATCATGTATCTTAACAATTTATATTCGCTACAATTAAATATATTGCAAATTGAAAGATTTTAGTTAAAACTTATAGAATATAATTATTTAAAAAGTGGAGATTCACTCACAGGGGTGTAACTTACATTTGTATACTTTAGTTCTTTATATCCTTCAATCACTACATATATTAGACCGTATAAAATTGATAATCTAGCAAAAGATGAATGTATTTCGGCAAGTTGTGCTATTTCATCTGGAAGTTTACTAGTATTTCCTCCAATTTTTGTCATTACAATTTGCTTTATAGCATCTGCATTTATCCAATGTTTATGTAAAGCTACTAGTTTTTCCATTTATCATCCCTGTTGCCTAACGGTTGAAGTGAGCTAATAAATTGCCCGCAGGGTAATTTATTGACTCCACTGATTTGTTATCTAATATTTATATGTTAAATTTAATTGTATCATTAGATATAAACTTACCTGAAGTTATTGGAATACCTAATTCAATTAATCTGCTAAACAATATTTCTAGCCTTTCTTTGTTAAGTGAAACATCAACATTGGATGCTAATAATTTTAAAAAAGATGATGATTCGTGTCTCTTGTCATACACATTAAACATATGATTTATTGAAGATAAAAAATACTTAAAATCTAATGTCATAAGTTCATCAGTTGTCTTATTAATAGATTTCACTGTTAGTTCGTCAAGCTTTTCAAAAACTATATTATCTAATAGCATGTCATACCATAACTCAAAAAGTAAACATTCTGGTAAATGTTCCTTGTTTTCAGCGGATACTTCAAAAATCAATGTATCTTGATAGAATAATTTAATTGAAATTAGTTCACCATATTCTCCATGCCTAATCCCTAGACCTCTACTCTTACTCTGTTCTAAACTATATTTACTTTCAACTTTAACATCTTTAGGAATAATGTATATTACTGCATCAAACATCGTTAAAAAAGTTGAGTTATTCATATCTTTTTGAGTTTCTATTTTGTAATTATTTTCAATTAAATAATCATTATGAAATAGCATCCAATAACCTTTAAGTCGTAATGCAAAATATAATTCATAGCCTAAGTCATCAGCAAAAGTTCTTCTTTTTTCCAAATTTTTTTGAGATATTTTAAACTTATTATCTTTACTGCTTTTCACTTCTACCATTATTTTCTTTCCATCCTTAAAATGGATAATAAAGTCACTTTGATATGATTCATCTGTCAATATTGAAGTTGTTTCATCAATAGAAATAATATGCTTACAGTTATTGAAAAAATGCAGGATTAGTGCAAATTCATCTTCAACTTTTAATCCTGGTAATCGATTTTCTAAATTTGAATTTTCAAGATTTAGTTTCTTTTTTAATAGTAGATTAGTCTCCTCATCTAAAAATGATTCGATATGATGAAATGCCTTTAATCTTTCAATATCATTAGACATACTTTTCCTTTAGATAACGTTTAAAATGAGCCAATGGATTGCCCGCATGGTAATTTATTGGCTCCAGTGATTTGTTAGGAGTGTGCATTATCTGCAAACTCAACTACCTTTAATAGATACTCTCTTTTTTTCATAGATAATGAGCTATCATTGCTCATCTTCAAAGCAAAATCTCGTACAGATTTGTGTTGTTTGCAATTTGATTTAAATGACCATGTAGCAGCACCTATAATTAGTAATTTAGAAATGTTGTCTTTTCCAGGCAACTCTTCACCAGCATATAACAGTATTTTATGTAAATATTCTTTATCACCAGTAGCAAAATAGCTTGCCCACCAAATGTCGAGCTTAGTTGGATTTACATCATTATCATCATTTATAAACTTTGCTAATTTTGATTTTCCTTGAAGGATTTCAAGTGCTTGCTTTTTGAAAAATACATCTTGAATAGACCAATTGTATTTTTCAGAAATTCGAGCTACCATTAGAGCAATAATAATATCAGTATGTTTTTTTGAGGATTTTAGCTCTTGTTCGAAATTTGCTGCTCTCTTTTGTAACTCAATGAAATTCTTTTCTGTCGGATTTAAATAAAAATACGACATTTGCTTACCAAACTCTTGCATCTCGTTTGCATGACAAAAATTTGTCATGCAAAGGACAAATACAAATATTACAATTTTTTTCATATAAATACTCCTAACTATTTATTCAACGAACATTGTATACTAAATAGCTTGTTATTTCTTTAATAACCGATGCTGAAAAATGTTGGTTTAAATGATATAAGTATGACAAAATGCAATGTTTTTATCATTTTTTAAATAAATCCATTAAAATCTTCAAAATATCAATGTGCATTTAAAAATATTTTTGGCATTATTTGAACATTTTGTCGTTTAAATAGCTGAAAAAAGTGTTAAATGTATATTGTGTCGTTTAATTTTTAGGAGCTAATGATGAAGAAAAAATTACTTGATATTGTCCGTGATAAGATTAGATTTAAGCATTACAGCATTTCAACAGAGAAAACTTATGTTTTTTGGATTAAGCACTATATCTTTTATCATCAGAAGCAACATCCCGTAAATTTGGGCAAAAAAGAGATAGAAGATTTTTTAACTTTTTTGGCAGTGACTAAAAAAGTCTCACCAACTACGCAGAATCAAGCTTTTAGTGCTTTACTTTTTTATACAGAGAAGTTTTAGATATTGACATCAGTACATGGAATGTGCAAGCTTTAAGAGCGCAACAGAGAAAGCATATTCCTGTTGTTCTTACTAAAGACGAAGTACAAAATATCATTCTAAATATGAATGGTATTTACCAGCTTATGGTAAAGCTGATGTATGGGTGTGGACTCAGAATGAGTGAAGTGCAAAATATCCGTATAAAAGATATAGATTTTGGATTTGATAAGATTTATGTCTGGGATGGCAAATCTTTAAAAGATAGAACTTTGCCTCTTCCTATGAAAATAAAAGATGAGCTTAAAATTCAAGTTGAAAAAGTGAGAGAACTGCATCAAAAAGATTTAAAAGATGGCTATGGCAGTGTTTATATTCCTTATGCGTTTGAGCAAAAGTTTCCAAAAGCTAAATTTGAAACCAAATGGCAATATATTTTTCCTATGAACACAATTGCAACAGACCCTAGAAGCGGTGAGCGAAGACGGCATCATATTTTAGATGCCACTTTAAGTAGAAATATTAAACAAGCGGTTACAAAATCAAATATAGATAAAAGAGTAACATCTCATATATTTAGACATAGCTACGCAACGCATTTACTTCAAGCAGGGATAGATTTACGCTCCATTCAGGAGCTATTAGGACACAAAAGTGTTGAAACGACTATGATATATACTCATGTAGTAAGCGAGATGAACAAGAGTAAAGTTATAAGTCCTTTGGATTTCTAGAGTTTTTAACTAAATAGATTCAAATCTTTAAAATATCAGGGTACATGTTACTTTCATATTTGAGTGTAGCTTATGTTTTATATTAAATATAAAACATATTGACATATAAACTAAATATGAAATTAATGAAGGAAATAAAATGGTTAAATATGCACAAAATGAACTTTTTTCAATTACTGATTTTACAAAGCAGATTGGTAGTGCTGTTAGTAGCATTAAAGAACACTCTCTTGAAAAAATCGGGATACTTAAAAACAATAAACTTGAGGCTGTTGTGATTTCTACGGATGAATATGAGAGACTCAAGGAACTTGAAGAGATGTTCGAGTTAGCCGAACATACTCAGATATACAAAACAATCCAACACAGAAAAGATACGCCATTGTCCGAATACCTGTCTATGCAAGATATGGCAAAAAAATTTGATATCGATATAGAAAAAATTTAATCTATGTACGAGATAAAATATCATCCTCTTGTTTGCTAGTGGTTAAAGTCATTACGATTGGCAAGAGAGAAGATATGGAAGTGTACAAACAAGCAGAACAAAGAAGATGAATTTTACACTATTGTGAGCAAATCTTCCCTAAAATCATACTACCCTACAAACCTATAAGTTCTAAGCTTTTAGCCATACTTTTGTTTAAAAATTCAGATAAATCATCTTTATCATTTATAGCTTTTAGATACTCATCTCTGTATTTATTTTCTATATAGTGGAGTGAGAAATATATTACTCATATTTTTTACCATTATGTTCTAACCAACCACCGACATGACTGTTTCTTGGGTCATGATGTGTCCAATGTACAACACCGCCTTTTGTGTTGTTTTCATATTCTCCACAAAACTTTATAGAATCACCTTCTTTTAGTTGATGTATTTTGGGTGCTAAATCAATATTGTGTGCAATTAATAGGGTTTGCCCGGATGATGCTTTTATTATAAATCTTTGATGACGGTTGCCTTGATTATCATCACTAAGCAATTTAGTAACAGTTCCGGAACTACACATCGGTGTACCGGCATATATTTCCAAGCTTATGAGTATTAAAAATAACACTTTTTTCATTAATTTTTCCCCATTTTAACCAAAAAAATCCCTACACCTACAACGGCAAATATCGCAGCTACGGTAGCTGCAATAAATGTAAAAGATACAGGCTCGGCAAAATTAGGCATTTAGTACCTTTGAACATCTATCACATGTAGATTCTTCGTCCGCTGATTGGTACTTCCAACATCGCGGACATTTTGCTTTTGTTGCTTTTTGGATGACAAAAATATCTCCATCTACTTCAAATTTTCCAAGTTCTTCTACTATTTCTGTGTGAGATATGCCGGATACTACAAACCAATCTTCAGCAGCAGTTTTATCCATTTTAGCTATTTTGTCAGACTCTGTGATTATTATAAGCTCTAAAGTATTTTTTATAATTTTCTCTTTTTTAAGTCCGTCAACTATTTCAAAAAACTTCTCTCTTGCGCTACTCATGTAAGCAGCATCGAAAGTTGACTCAACCGACTCTATACTCTCGTGTACAAAGTCAAAAATATCTTCTCTCTCGCCTTTGATGATTGCGGGGAGATGCTCTACAATCTCATCTGCCGTATATGTTAAAATCGGAGCGATTAGAGTCAGAAGCGATTTTGTCATAATAGCCATTGCGCTTTGACTTGAGTTTCTTCTCGGGTCGTTTATCGCGTCACAGTAGAGAGAGTCTTTTGTGATGTCGATGTATATTCCGCTTAGTTCATTTACTATAAAGTTGTTTAGCAGGCTCATACCGTTAACAAAGTTGTAGTTGCTAAATGATTTATAAACATTATCAAACACAGTTTTTGCTTCGCTGAGTATCCATTTGTCAAGTTCACCCATTTCATTGTACGGAGTGATGGCTTCTAGGTCGTTTATATTTGCTAACATAATTCTAAAAGTGTTTCTTAGTTTGCGATAGTTCTCGGCACTCTGTTTTAGGATATTTTGAGAGATTTTAAGATCTCCCTGATAGTCGCTTGATGCAACCCAAAGACGAAGAATCTCACTGCCGTACTCTTTTAAAACTGCATCCGGTGCGACAACATTGCCTTTTGACTTAGACATCTTCTCGCCTTTCTCATCCACGGTAAAACCGTGAGTAAGAACCATTTTGTACGGTGCTTTGTGTTCGACTGCAGCACTTAAAAACATAGATGACTGAAACCATCCGCGGTGCTGATCGCTTCCTTCAAGATATAAGTCTGCTTGATACTCTCCTGCATCATAATTGCGAGATTTTAAAACGCTATACCAAGTTGAACCGCTGTCAAACCAAACATCTAAAATGTCCGTTACTTTTTCAAGCTCATCTGCTTTGACACCTGCCCCCGGATACAAAAGCTCTTCTATAGACATTGAGTACCATGCATCGCTTCCGTGCATCTCAAAAATCATAGCAACAAAATTTAAGACCTTTTCATCAAGCAGGACTTCGCCGGTTGCTTTTACTCTGAAAAATGCTATAGGCACTCCCCAGTCTCTTTGTCTTGAGATACACCAATCAGGGCGATTCTCAACCATTGCTCTAAGTCTGTTTTTTCCGCTCTCAGGGAAGAAAAGAGTTTTCTCAACTTCGCTAAGTGCTATCTCTCTTAGTGTTTTATCTTCGCCTTTTGGCTTTGCATCTACACTTATAAACCACTGCTTTGTTGCTCTAAAAATAAGCGGAGTATGACTTCTCCAACAGTGCGGATAAGAGTGGGTAAATTTGCTTACTTTAAGTACGCTCTCGCCCATCATCTCGATTAGTTCATCATTGGATTTAAAAATATGACGACCGACAAAGTTCTCACCGTTTGGAATAAGCCCTAAGCCTACTACGGTTTCGTCAAAACATCCTGTTTCATCTACCGGCATAATAACTTCTAAATCATAAACAAGCCCGATACGATAGTCATCTTCACCGTGCCCCGGAGCCGTATGTACACATCCTGTTCCGCTGTCCATAAGAACATGCTCACCCAAAACGATGCGCGAAGTCCTGCCGTTTAGCGGGTTTAGGGCTAAAAGATTTTCAAACTCTTTAGCATTTATACTCTTTGTGACATCTCCGCTTAAAACATTTTGCTCTTTTAAAGATTCAAAAAGCTCTTTTGCAACAATGTAACCCGTTGAAGTAAGTACATACTCTTCGTTTGGATTTATGGATATTCCCGTATTTGCAGGGATTGTCCAAGGTGTCGTCGTCCAGATAACGAGAGCTGCTTTACCAGTAATAGCGAGTTTTGATTTTGCATCATTACTCAGCTCAAATGCAATAAAAATAGAATGAGACTCTTTGTTTTCATACTCTACTTCAGCTTCGGCAAGTGCGGTTCTCTCTGCCCATGACCAAAAAACAGGTTTGCTTCTTTCGATTAGAAGACCCTTATTAGCGACATTGCAAAGCGTACGGTAGATATTTGCTTCAAATTTAAAATCCATAGTAACATAAGGATTTTCCCAGTCGGCTACGATACCGAGCTTTTTAAACTCATCTCTTTGAATATCTATAAATTCAGATGCATGGGTACGGCAAAGCTCTCTGATTTTTGCAGTCTCAAGTAGTTCTTTTTTCTGTTTTCCGCCAAGTTTTTTCTCAACTTGTTGCTCAATCGGCAGACCGTGACAGTCCCAACCTGGGGTAAAACGGACGGATTTACCGCTAAAATAGTTATGTTTTATAATAATATCTTTTAAAATTTTATTTAAGGCATGCCCGATGTGGGTGTGACCGTTTGCGTATGGAGGACCGTCATGAAGCGTAAAACTAGGCGCGCCTTTGCGATTACTCTTCATCTTCTCATATATTTTTTTCTCATCCCAAGAGGAGTATCTCTTTGGTTCATTGTTTATGAGATTGCCTCTCATTTCAAATTTTGTAGTAGGTAAAAGCAGCGTGTCTTTGTAATCCATAAGTATCCCAAATTGTATAAAATTTTTGCATTATATCCCTTAAGGGTTTAAAAGCTACTTTAAGGACACATCTAAAAATCCTTAAATAGTGTTATAATGGGCAAAAATTATTTTTGTTAAAGGCTATTTAGGATATGAAACTACATCTTTTACTGATTGGCAATAAATTTATATATAACTCTTCGTTGAGAGAGTATGTAATTAGAAAAATCGAGCAAAAAACTGATTTTATAAACTCTATAACTTTCTTTAAAGAGAGTGATAATTCGCTGTTTTTATATTTGGAAAAAGAGCTTCATTTGGCGAATAAACACATTATAGTTACTACAAAACAGCACTTTTCAACCATTGGAAAATTAATCTGTACCGTTACGAGCGATAATCAAATTTTAAAAGATGATATGTTGATACCATCAAACAGTTCCGTATTTGAGAACGGAAGCTATTTGTTTGCATATAAAGATTCGATTACTAATGTTTTGCATGTAGATGAGATGGAGAAGTTCCCTGAAATATTGCTAAGTTTTGAAGACTCTAAAGCCACACTGCACCTTTTTGAAGAGGATAGAGAGAGTGCTGTTGCCATGCTTACTCCGATTGCACAGATGTATGATGTAAAACTTGACATCGTGAATCTTGTTGACGGATGGATTAGAGTTGATATAAGAAGTAAAAAGTATGGAAATATATCTAAGTTTATCGCATCTATAAAGCAGTTATTACCAAAAAAAATCATAGCAGCGTCAAATGTGGTCAGTTATATTATAGAAAAGTTGTCTACTTTTAACAAAAAAATTGCTTTTGCAGAGAGCTGCACGGGCGGGCTTTTGACTTACTACTTTACAAAAAACAACGGTGCTTCAAAAATATTGGAGGGCTCTTTAATAACTTACTCAAATACTTTAAAAGAGAATTGGTTAGGTGTTAATGCTGCTACCATTGAGAGATACGGTGCCGTAAGCAGTGAAGTCGTATCCGAGATGAGTGAGGGTGCTATGAATGTCAGCAGTGCGGATTACGCTATATCTATCAGCGGGATTGCAGGTGAGGGTGGTGGAAGTGAATATAAACCGGTAGGCACCATATTTGTAGGGGTAAGAAGTAAGCATGAGCACAAAGAAATCCGTTTAAATCTTAACGGGGATAGAAATTATATTCAACATCAAAGTGTACTTTTTGCCATTAAAATGCTGCTTTTGCTGGATAAAGAGATGTTTTTTTAAATTTATCCTATTTTGTCTTGACAATTAAAACCTATTTGCCTATAATTTCGTCCTCTAAACAAATAGAGGGTATGTCTTGTTAGCTCAGCCGGTAGAGCATCTCACTTTTAATGAGGTGGCCGATGGTTCGAATCCATCACAGGACACCAGTTTTTTATATGCGCGGTGGTAGTTCAGTTGGTTAGAATACCTGCCTGTCACGCAGGGGGTCGCGGGTTCGAGTCCCGTCCACCGCGCCACTTTTAGTTGATTTAAAAATGGGCGTTTAGCTCAGTTGGTAGAGCGCTACCCTTACAAGGTAGATGTCACAAGTTCGA